>ERZ772858.12-NODE-12-length-276205-cov-7.421300_pt1 | contig 276205 bp, 256 predicted proteins | sample MGYA00512136_ERZ772858 | MGnify/ENA primary metagenome ERZ772858 (study PRJEB29015, sample SAMEA2737726) | human gut metagenome | biome: human gut; feature: human-associated habitat; material: faeces | place: China | collected 2012 ...
AACTAAGTATTTTATCATAGAAAAATTAAATTTACAGAAATAATCTCACACTCTCGCATAACTCCCGCACTTTACATTAAGCATATGCGTTTGGAAACCGCCAAATATGATTTACTGTATACAGACCATTCTATCGCCTTTATAGCCGATACAATAGGCTTTTCCACAATTCAAAAGCTATCTAAAGATTTTAAAGAATATACAGGCTTTACGCCAACCGAATTCAGAAAAACATTCAAATAGACCCAGCATTTTTGATGGGTCTATTATTTTAATCGTTAAAATTTTCTACAAACCGCATAAATACCGCTGCCGCCTCTGCTCTTGTGGCATTGTCTTTCGGATTAAGTGTTATGTCTGTTTTTCCGACCATTAATCTGCTGTCTGCCGCCCATTGCATTGACGGAATTTCATATTCAGAAATATCGTTATAATCATCATATGAAAGTATATTTGTGTTATCTCCCACTTGTGTATCTATCTTCTTGTAATTTGCGTATCTGTACAAAATCGCTGCCATTTGTTCTCTTGTAATATCTGCGTTAGGATTAAATTCTGTTGCCGATATTCCTGCCACTATACCGTTAGTGCTTGCCCAAGCAACTGCTTTTTCATAATATGCACCGCTTGGAACATCTTCAAATTTACATTCGCCTTCCTCATTTTCACCGTCTATTCTATGTAGAATAGCAACAAACATTGCTCTTGAAAGGTTTGTGTTCGAATAAAAAAAGATAGCACAAAACAGCAATCATACCATTCTATGCTATTATATAAAAAAGCGACACTTATTAATACAAGTGTCGCTAAAACCTGTCGACATTTTGTTGACAGGCTCTTTTTATCTTTCAACAGTCTTACTTTCTACATTACACAACGGTTTTAAATTTCTGTTCCACAACATCGCCTTTATCGTGTAACTCTTGCTTTCGTTTTTGATATTTATATTATCTCTGTTTTTGTCGCTTATCGCAACCACATTACCTCTGTCATCATATACGGCAACATAAAACTTTGCATTTGCAATATCTGTTCTGTATTCAACATCATACTTTAACATTGAATTTTCTATCGTACCGTCTACTTTTGAGATATAGTTCTTACTGTCGGCTTCTGTTCCGTCAGCATATGTTTCAAAATTAATATTCTCTACAAATACGCCGTAATACGGTGCGTCCGGCGTATATTTTTCCGTATAGCCTTTAGCCGAAATATTAAATTTATTCTCTTTTGGGTACGGCACAGACACAATATATTTGCCGAATCTGTCAGTGAAAACGTTATATTTTTCACCGTTTACCGTAAATGTTATTTCTGTATTTTTAACAATGCCTTTATCATTGCTGACTGTACCTGTTATATTAATTTTGTCGCTTGCGTTTGTATTGTATTTCATCGCCTTTTGTCCTTCAACTGCTTTTCCGTCAAAATCAAATATAGTCGAATTCGGCACAACATTGCCTTGAGTTGTATCGGTTGCCTCATCTATCGCCCAACCGATTTTACCCGTTCCGCCGTCATATACCATTACCGGATCCCAATACAAATCACCTATACATCTGCCGCCAAGCACCTGTTTCAGCTTTGCATACAATTCCGTCAAAAACGCTCTTTGTCCCGATTGAGTTTCACCGTAAATATTTTGATAATATCCACTGTCCTGAAGTTGACCGTCCCAACCGTCAGGCTTTGTTTCATTCCAGTTGTAACCCGTTTCCATTATTATAACATCTTTATCATAACGATTTATAAGTGTATTGAATTCATTCACAACATCATCAATCGAAATCGACTTAGTGTAATACGGATAATACGAAACACCGATTACGTCAAAATCGATATTTGCAAGCGCATTAATAAAGGTCTTTCTTCTGCTCAAAAGTTCACCGCCGTGGTCACTGTGAAGAACAATTTTACTTTCCGGTGACGTTTCGCGAACAGCCCTTGCACCTGCATTTACAAAACGGGTAAGATAATCACTTTTGTTATAGAACCCGTTATTGTTCTTATGGTTGTTGTAAAGCAATCCGTACTGCATTTCGTTACCTATCGAAACATATTCAGGACAAGTTCCCTGTTCGATTAATTTAAGCATCATATCCTTTGTAAATTCGTATATTTTACCCTCAAGATATGTTGCAAGCTCATCACCCGTTAGATTATTTTCCTCAATATACGGACGCCAATCATATGGAATAAGCTGATTTTCACCGTCCGACCAAGTATCAGAATATGCAAATGTAAATTCTATCTGCATACCTTTATCCTTTGCACGTCTTGCCATTGCCAGACAGTCGTCGGGATCTTGATAGCCTTCAGGCAAATAATACTCGTTTCCGTGACCTTTTCCCGGATTGTTTAAAACTCTGATTCTTGCAAAATTAAAGCCGTTTTCAGCCATAATTTGAAGTGCGTCACCCTCTTGACCGTTTTCGTCATAGAATTTGCCGCCCCTGTCTTCGACGTATGTAAGCTTTGAAATTTCTCCGCCTTTTAAGAAAGGTATTCTGCTCTCCTCCGACTTTGCAAAAGACAATTTGTCAAGAGTAAGAGTTTGCGAGCCTTTTATATAAAGTCCTATATCACATTTTCCGTCCTCTACGATAATTCCCGGCACTGTAACCTTGCTCTCATTGTTACTTATCGGTATTGCCGTTGACGCCATTGTGTGACCGTTTGTTTTGGCATACAAATAGCAAATACCGTCCGTTGTGTCGTTAGTCAAATACGCATTTAGTGTATATGTTCCGTTTTCCATATTTCCGACCGTTTGACTGATTTGTGCCTCGTAATCTGTACCGCTTGCGTTTAACCTGCCGTCAGATACTGTCATATTTTCACTGTTTGTAATAGTCCAATTTGCATCACCGTCAGAAAATGACGCATTTTTTATTACATTATCATCATCGCCTATTACAATCTTCGGTGCATTGCCGCTGTTTGTACATGAACCGATGTTCCAGTTTGTGTTGTTGTTCTGCGACTTAACGTCTATTCTAAACGCAACATTTCCCTTATCCTTGATTGATTTTATGTAGTCTGTCACATCAATTTTAAATTCACCTGTATTTGACGGTGATGTGAACGACATAATTTCTTTTTCGGTATATGTCGGTGCAACAGTGTATTGCATACCGTTTTCAAAAGCCGAATAATCAGCCTCATATAAGTATGCCGTTCCCGAATTTGCGACAGAAGCTGTATCGAGTACAAGTTCTGCCTTGCCTACATTTTCCGCATTGAAATTTTCAGGCAATTCAAAACCCATATATGCCGCCGTTTCCCATCCTGACCAACCGTGAATACGCAAATCATACGTTGTACTGTCGCTTTCGGTCGCTCGCCATTGTGCTGTTTTGACTGCAGTTATTGCTGTATTGCTTGTCGGTTTGTCACTTTCCTCCGCAAAAGACGTAACCGCAAACATATTGCATAGCATAGCTGCCGTTGTTAGTAAGGTAAATAATTTTTTCATTTTCTTCTCCCTATATTTAATTAATATAATGCCGCACCGACGATACCTGCATCGTTAAACAATTCTGCCGCGGTTATTTCGGTTTTATCAAGGTATTTATTATAATCATACTTATAAACAAATTCTCTTACTCTGCTTATAAACGGCTCACCCTCTCGGCTGATACCGCCGCCGATTACAACCTTTTTCGGTTGGAATATATTAATTACATTCACCAATCCCTCTGCAACGTATTCAATATATTTTTCTACAACCTTTAATGCGGTTTCATCGCCTTTATCAGCCGCACGAAAAGCCGTTTGTCCGTTTATAACTGTTTCTTTTGACATTATGCTTTCGGGATTATTTTTTATCGCTGCTTTTGTCTGTGAAACAAGTGCGGTAGCTGACGCATATTTTTCCCAACACCCTTTTCGACCGCACGAGCATTGTACACCGTCTTTTATCAACGTAGTATGACCGATTTCACCGCCTGCACCGTTAAAACCGTTATATATCTTGCCGTTTATTATAATCCCAGAGCCTATTCCCGTTCCGAGAGTTATACAAATAAAGCTATCCGCCTTACTTCCCGACGCAACATATTCACCGTATGCCGCCGCATCCGCGTCATTCAATATTTTAACCGATACACCGCACTTTTCTTCAATCGGCTTTATACTTACTTTATTAAAATTAAGATTGCACGCAAACATAATCATTCCGTTTTCGGAATCGACCGTTCCCGGTACTCCTATTCCTATTTTTTCAACTTGCGACAGCTTGATATTGCTTTCATCACAAATTTTTCCGCACAAATCGGCGATATTATCAATTATCGCACTTTCCCCACGTTCAACCTCTGTCGGCACTGATATTTTCTTAAATATTTTACCGTTTTCGTCAACCAAGCCTCCGGCAATATTCGTACCGCCCAAATCTATTCCTATATAATACTTCATTTTCTCCACTTCCTCTTTTTTTGTTATATTATATTCTAAATGCTAAAAAAAAACAAGCTTTTACTAGCAAAAAAATCTGAGCAAACCAAATACGATTTACTCAGATTTTTTCTCTTAGGGAAGTCTATTTAAATTATAGCGCTGCTACAATTTTACCTAATCCGTTACACGATGTAACTGCGTCATCATCAGGCGAATCATTTGCGATTACGCTTTCATATGCAAGTTTTGCACCCGAATCTGTAACTCGTTTTTCCCATTCACGCATCCATTCACCATCGCCCCAACCGTATGAGCCGAACAATGCTACATTTTTACCCGAAAGATTACCCTCAAGTTCTGCGAAAAACGGTTCAAATTCACCTTCTTCAAGTTCCTCTGCACCCATTGCAGGGCAACCCAAAATCAAGTTATTATAATCCTTTGCCTCATCAGCTGTTATCTGGTCAACTGAAAATAGTTTTGTATCTGCATTAACCTCTTTTGCGCCGTCGAATATTGCATTTGCCATTGCCTCGGTATTACCTGTTCCACTCCAATAAATAATTGCTGTTTTGCTCATTTGTATGAACCTCCTCAAAAAATAATTATTAACAAACTGCCCTTTGCAGTTATGCTATACAAAATAAATCTGTTAGAGTTCTTCCCTCATTAATTCTTTTAATTACTGCCTTACGGCATTTATTATAACGACAGAATAATTTTTTTGCTTGCTCTGTGTTCTCATAAACTTTCCATTCACCTGTCAAAAGACAGCCTTGGTGTTTATGGTTTATAAAACCGTATATATCATGTAAAGGATAACCGAGAAATGCTCCGATTTCGTGCGGAAATTCCTTATTCATCAATCTTTGTGCATATATCCTTGACTTTAGTATTGCCAAATATTTCATTAATGAAAACTCTTTTGGATAACCGTTATCGCACAAAAATGATTTTATATCATCTCTTTGCAAGTATTCGCACAATTTCTGTTTTCGATACACCATCAAAAGCACACGTTCACCGCATTCGCACAAAACATCTATGTAAATATCGTTTTTATTAAGCTTTTCGTTAAGCATTTTTATCTGAACGGTTATATTCGGATTTTCACGCTTACTGCACGAGGCTATATTAGACGGTTTTATACCCGCAAATGCCGGTGCACAATGATATGCTAAAATATATTCTGTCGGCATAAATTTTCTCCTTTATGATTAGTTTAGGCTAACCCAATATTAAAAATATTTATACTGCTTTGCAGAAACATTCTGTAAGTGCATCATTCAATGCACAAGCACTTGATGAATTACAATGCTTTATAATTGCACCCGACTTTTCAGCCTGACCTGATGCAACTCTTACCATTTTATGTGCTACCGTTCCTGTAAACACAATAACTATATCCGGATTGCCTATCTGATTTTTAAAATCCGCAGGACATTGCGTAAACACTTTACATTTGCATCCGAATTTTTTGCATATTTCTTTATATCGGCAGTGCATTCTGTCGTGACCGCCTACTATTACAATACTCACTTAACACACCTCTTATTCTTAGTTAGTATAAACTAACGGCAGATTAAATATATATGGTTAGTTTCTACTAACCATATATATACTACCATACATAAATTATTTTGTCAACAATTTTATTATATTTTTTTAAATCTCGCTGTTTTCTTCTGTATCGTTATTGCTTCCGAAGAAAATAGTTGTGAAAAAGTCTTTTATTATAAGTCCTATTCCCTTTTTCTCAACTGCCGACGACGCATTCAAATCAATATCCGCTATAACTTCGCCGTCACGACTTATTGTCATAGTTCCTATCTTCTGCCCCGCCTCTATCGGTGCAGTGATTGTTTCATCTATTTTTATTTCCTTGGTAATATTGTCCTCTTGTCCTTTTTTCACAAGTGTTGAACAACTGTCACCTGCAACAACGCCCACTTCTTTGTCTACACCCTTTTCAACCGCTATTTTCTGTACTTCATCTCCGGCGGTTATTTGTGTATTCACAGCATAATTTGCGAATCCGTAATCAAGGAGCGATTTTGCTGACGCAAATCTTTCAGCCGAAGTAGGTGCGCCGAGTACAACGGCTATAAGCTGCATATCGTTTCTTTTTGCCGCTGCACTCAAACAACATAGTGCCTTTGATGTTGAGCCAGTTTTCAGTCCGTTTGCACCGTCATAAAAACGTATCAATTTATTTGTGTTCGCAAGCTGGAACTTTCCGCCGCGAAGTGTGTCCATCCATATTGACGTGTAATTGAAAATCGTTTCATGTTTCATCAATTCCCTTGACATTATCGCAACATCTCTTGCACTTGAATAATGGTCATCTTCATCAAGTCCATTTGTGTTCATAAAATGAGTATTTTCCATACCAAGTTCCTTCGCCTTTTCATTCATCATATCCACAAACGCACTTTCACTGCCTGCAAGATGTTCTGCCATTGCCACACAACCGTCATTCGCACTTGCAACCGCAATACCTTTCAGCATATCATTTACAGTAAGTTGTTCACCTGTTTCCAAAAACATTGTACTGCCGCCGTAACTCATTGCATTTTCACTTACCGTAACCATATCGTCAAGGCTTATCTTTCCACTGTCAACAGCCTCCATTATAAGGAGCATAGTCATAACTTTTGTAACGCTTGCAATAGGTAATCTCTCGTTGGGATTGCTTTCATAAAGTATATTACCTGTCGCTTCCTCCATAAGTATTGCTGATTTTGCATTAAGTCCTAAATCGGTATTGCCTTCGGCAAATACAACAACACTCTGCATCATAAAACATACGCAAATAAAAAAGCATATTACTTTCTTCATACTTATATCCTCCGTAAAGTTTTTTCTGTATGAATTTATAATATGCTTTTTATGGTTTTCTATTCATTTTATAAGTAAAATGTGAAAATCTACTATTTATTTTTACGTTTTATATGTATTTCCGGCACTGCCACGTTGTCATATGTAATGGTTTCTGTATCGTCCGTATCGGTTGCTTCTTCTACATCTTCTTTGTCGATGTGAACTTCCGGTACTGCAAGATTTTCTGTTTCAACTGTTATAAATGGTTTCTTTTTCATAATAAATCCCTCCATATCACTCTTAGAACAAATTTATAAAGAAAGTTATTGTTAAACTATTTAAAAAGTCTGCAAACATACTGCCTATAATCGGTACAAGCAAGTATGCCTTTACTGACGGCACATATTTTTCTGTAAGTGCCTGCATATTTGCCATTGCATTAGGTGTTGCACCCATTCCGAAACCGCAAGTACCTGCCGCAAGCACTGCCGCATCATAATTTCTGCCCATTACGTTAAATAGAACGAAATACGTAAATACAAACATCAACGCAACTTGTCCTGCAAGAAGTATCAATAGCGGAAGTGCCAATGATGCAAGTTGCCATAATTTCAATGTAATCATTGCTATGCCCAAGAACAATGAAAGACATATACCACCTATATCATTTATTTCACCCATATTTACGGTGAAGAGGTTTGTGTGTTCGCTTATGTTTCGCATTGCCGCCGCAACTATCATTGCACCTATGTATATTGGAAAGGTCATTCCTGTTTTGCTCAGTGCCCACGAAACAATCGTTCCCAGTCCCATTGCTATGGCAATTTGATATGTTGCAGGTGCATACATACTTACACTTCTCTTGTGTTTCTTTTCATCCTCAACAAGTGTTGCGTCATCTTCCATAACGGCAGTTTTTAAAAGGTCGTGCTTTAATATAAGTCGTCTGCCAATAGGGCCGCCCATAAGTGAGCCGGCTACCAATCCGAATGTTGCCGCCGCTGTACAAAGTGTTGACGCACCCGAGATTCCTAAGTCCTCAAGTACAGGTCCGAATGCTCCGGCTGTACCGTGTCCGCCGACCATAGGTATTGAGCCTGTGCTAAGTCCTATAAGCGGACTTACCCCGACCAACTTTGCCAATCCCACCGAAACAAGGTTTTGGCTTATAATAAGCACTATTACGCAAACTAAAAATACCACAAGGCTTAGTCCGCCGCTTTTTAATACTTTCAAGTTAGCTTGAAATCCTACCGACGTGAAAAATATTACCATACATACATTTTTAAGTGTTTCGTCAAATGATATTTCCAAAATTCCTGTCGCATACAGTATACACGAAACAATTGCAAATATCAATCCTCCGACAACCGGTGACGGAATACAAAATGTTTCAAGGAATTTTATACGTTTTTTCAAAAACACTCCAAAAAACAATACCGCAACCGCCATACCAAGCGTTTGGTACATATCTAAAGAAATCTGATTCATGTTTTGCATTTCCCCTTTTTATTTATTTTGTTGCAACATTTACTCCGTTTTCCGCATAATATTCGCTTGCACCTTTGTGGAACGGTATAGTAACATTTTCTGTTGCAAAGTTCATATCGAATGTATCATCTTTGGCAAAACCAAACTTGTTGCTGTTGCCGAAGATGTTTTTTGTGATTGACTTTACTCTGTCGTCTGACATCTTGTCACTCGCAATCAGTACCATTTTCACACCGAGTGTCTCAATATCTTCTGTTTGTCCGTCATATGTGTTTGCTTTTATTGTATGTTTTACATATCCGTTGTATTGCTCTGTAAGTCTGTTCGCAACAGTTCCGTCAATAGGGATAAGCTTTATATCGTCTGAAATTTCTGTTATTGCACGAGTCGGTGTTCCGGCTGTACAGAAAAATGCGTCAAGATTTCCGTTTTTCATCGCTTTTGCTGCGTCAGTGTATGATAAATACTTAGCATCAACCATACTTTCGTTTAAACCGTATGCCGATAATATTTGTTTTGAATTTTGTAATACACCCGATTCTTTTTCTCCAAGCGATACACTTTTTCCGTATAAATCGCTTATTGAATTTATATCCGAATCTTTCGGCACTGCCACTTGTATCGCCTCTGTATATAACCCGGCAATAGCCGAATAACCTTTGTATTCCTTGTCAAAATATCCTGTTCCGTTGTATGCGTCTTTCATAACATCACTTTGTACAAATGCAATGTCAACATATTCTTGAGATATTAAGCGTAAATTTGCCGCCGAACCGGCTGTTTTTCGTACTTTAAAATAAACATCACTGTTGTTGTTTAATATTTCCGCTAACTCCGTGCCGTAAGCATAATATGTACCGTTCACATCACCCGTACCGATCTGTACCGTGTTTTTCATCCCACACCCCGAAAATGCCATTATAGAGATCGCTGCGATTAAAATATATAAAACTTTTTTCATGTTCTCCCTCCATTTCTTTTAACAATTTATTTTAACATATAACAACATTTTTTTCAATATGTTTTAAATACATTTCTACAATAAACTGTAACAAAATAAAAAACACTCCAAAATCGCTGTAAAATGATTTTGAAGTGTTTTTTATTATTTTCATTTTTATACGTTATCTTTGTTTTTTTATTTAATGAAATTAACAGGATGTCTATATTATATTATAACAATTAGACTTGTTAATGTTATAAGATTATCTCAATCCCCAGTATCCTTTCCCCTTTCCATAAACAGAATAAAATACATCATTGCCTTTAAACACCTCAGAATCAGAAGAATTTCGTTCAATACAAGCTCTTATTCCAGCTTGTTGGTTTTTAGTTATTGTATTACCAACAACCTTTTCATATTCTGCATATATGTCCGAATATGACGCTTTTCCTCCAAGGTTTTTTAATGCTTTTATAGTATTATCCAAAATAGTCATTTCAAAACTCCTTATTTTTTATCTTACATTCAGCATAACACAGGTATTGCCGACGGGCTTTCAGGACTTGGTGCAACACTTGAATCACTCGGCAAACAAGGCATCCAGATGATTTATACTACTGTTCATCAGGTGCTTGCACAGGGCAATTATGTGCTTGCAGTCAGCGAGGGAACTTTCGGCGGAGCACCTACATCTTATTATGATTTGTGGAGAATTGAAAACGGCAAAATTGCAGAACATTGGGATGTAATGGAGACTATTGCCGATAAATCAACTTGGCAGAATCAAAACGGCAAATTCTAATGAATGTGGGAGTCGCATAAGCCATTTCTTGCGTTACTTTCTGCCTTTATACGGAGGTAATAATGGATTATCTTAAATATCTTACAAAAGAAATACATTCAACCGTTATGGCAACTGTGGACGAAAACGCCTTGCCTGTAACGTGTGCCATCGACATTATGGACTATGACGAAAACGGGCTGTACTTTCTTACCGCAAGAGGCAAGAATTTTTATGCTCGATTAAAGACTGGCAGATATGTTTCTTTGACAGGGATGAAAGGCACTGACACGCTTTCATGCATTGCAATTTCTGTCAGAGGAAAGGTTGAGGAAGTCGGTGACGATTATCTGAACAGGTTGTTTGAGAAAAACAGCTATATGTACGAAATCTATCCCACAAAAGAGTCCCGCATAGCTCTTACCGTGTTTAGAATTTATGACGGATGCGGAGAATGGTTTGACCTTTCAAAAAAACCTATTGAGAGAGAATCTTTTTCATTTGGAAACGGTATAAAAACAGTTGACGGCTATTATATAACAGATAAGTGTATCAGTTGTAAGAAATGTATTATAGTCTGTCCGCAGAAATGTATTGATTTTACAAGCGGATACGCAAGAATTATTCAAAACAGTTTCCTACACTGTGGGAATTGCTTTAAAGCGACAATTTCATTTCTTGCCTTTGTACTTAAATATATATGGTATTTTTCTTCTCCCACACTATTCACCTCGCTGTTTTTATCTGATCGATGATATATTAAATAGGAAATTTTATCAAATATGCAAATAAGGCTTCTGCCCAAAACTGGGCAAAAGCCTTATAAATTATGCGATTTTTATGTTTAGTTGCAAGCCAAGTGCGACTATTTCATCTGCACGAAAACACGTTTTTAAAAAAAGTGCTGCAAAAACGATAGTTCAAAAAGTGTAGAATCCCGAAACCCTTGACATTACCGGATTTTTAGCCACATCTAAACCAAAGGCCACTACTCCCACTCGGTGCGTTATGACGTGATTTTAGTTGTTTTGCCTGATTTTAAGTCGTTTTCTTCGCCGATTCCGCTTAAAATCTTTTAATTATTCGGTCTATGGTGTTATCTGTTATCAATTTGTTATCATCTTTGTTGTAGTGGGGGTATAATGGAATGCATTACGCCCCACTTATTTGTTTTACTTACTATAAGTGTCTCCACTACATTTAGGACATGGTGGCAATGTGTCTGTATTGTCATCAAGCACGACTACCTGTCCGCAATTAGTACAAGTATACTCACCCTTACCGGGCTGTTCTCCTGTTTTATACATATATTTCATCCTTTCTTCACCCTCTTGGTGGAAACGAATCATTTCCGTAAGAATCTTTTTCCCTAATCCTACCATCTCGACCATGAATAACAAGTTCAGATTTTTGATTTCTTGCTATTTCTCTTGCAGCGGCAATAGCCTCCGCTTGTGTATTGGTTTTCAATGTAGCTTTTTGATTTCCTGCACCAATAACCAGCCAACCTCCGTCAGTATGAGGAGTAACATGTTGATTTTTACCCATACAAGGCCTCCTTACTCTCTTGGTAAACAAAGGAGATTATCCTTGTTTGAAGTGTTAGGAGAAGATTTCACATACTTCTCGTTGTTGACACTCGTTGCAGGAACAACATTAGGATATGGCCATATATCCACTTGTATGGTTCCAGGATTTTTCTTAAGGTGATCGTGTAATACTTCTTTTTTATAATATCCTGGGTTTGTACATCCTGTAACATATACAGAATCAATTTCTAATAGATTGTCTGACTTTCCACAACCTGACTTCATTTTTATTTTAGTAGCTATCATAACTGCTACCTCCTTTGGATTGTTTAATATCTATGTAGAAACAATACAAAAGAACGTATGCAACAAAAATCACAACCTTTTAGCATATAATTTAGCTCAGAAACGTTGACAAATGTCAAAATACGTGATAGAATATTTACATATGTACCGAAATAATGATATCAAGTATTGTTATTTCTGGAAAGCTTTATTGAGGGTCCAAGCTCAATAAAGCTTTTTCTTCTGTAATTGTTGAATTATTAAATTGTTAATCGTCTTCAGAGAAAGAGTCTAACAAATCGTACAACGTATCTTCATTTTTTTCCTTTTTAGCTTTCTCTTCATCTTTTCTAATGCTGATTATTGCTTCCAACCTTTTAGCCATCTTTTGGTTAATTTCATATGCAAGCTCTAATTCATCAAGTTTTCCGTCATCCGCTGTAGAAAGCAAAAGTTTCATCGCAAGCATGAATCTTGCTCTGGCTTCGTTAAAAGATAATGATTGAAGCATTTGTGCAAATTCGTCAACTTTGTTTTTTTTATTTTCCGAGGACTCTCTGACCTCTTTCTCTTTTTTTGCGGATTCTATCAGCATATTTTTTCTAATATCATCAATATCTGGAAGTTCATAAAAGCACTCAGGTCCTATACCATAAAAAATAGATAATTTTTCGAGCTTAGAACTCGACGCTTTCATGGAACCCGTTTCCCACTGGGAGACTGTCGATCGATTTACGCCAGCAACCTTCGCTATTTCCTCTTGTGTAGCACCGTATATTTCGCGAATTTTCTTCATATTGTTATAATTAGTCATAAGCTTCCCTCTTTCCACTAATCATTATACAACAAAACACAACGTTTGTCAATATTATTTTATGTTATTTTTAATGTTTTTATTATGCTGCTGCATTCATATTAATGCTTTCAATAACCTTGCGGATTCCTGCCCATACAGAAAGATCTGTAAAGATTTCAACAACACTGCCTCTATCCGTAAACGGCGCATCCTGAAGTACGGATAAATCTTTCATCATTCCGTTATGGACAATGTATTCTACAATTTGATTCACAAAATAAATTTGTTTTGAATCAAGATTTGCATTATCAAGGAATTCAGAAAACGCTTCTTTTGCGGCACTCATATCAAGTCCGACAATCTCGCGAACAAACTCGCCAAGGGGTTTTCCACCGTATTCGGCGGTATATTCATCTTTTGTCCCGACTTCACTCCACAAAATTTTTTCAAGCATTTCAATGTCATCCTTTGTAAGCGGCACATTACTCTTCAATTTTGCAATTACACTGTTATCCTGATGCTGTCTTACATAATACTCTGCTTTGGCTTTATAGTTTTTAAGGTCATCGCTTTCAAGTTCAGATTCTTTCCACTCTGTTGAAAGAATATCATCGCTGAAATTGGTATCATATCTTAAAACATTATGCGGAATATATTTCATCAAATTGCGAAGAGACTCACGGATATGTTCAAAATCATTAATTCCGCAGTTATCAAGATAATCTGTATGCAGGATTTTATTGATAAGTTCAGACTTCGCCGATATTTCCGGAATGTTGGCAACGCTTGCAATACCGCTTACTTTTTTGAACAAATCACTCCTATGCCTTGCATAACATTTCCTGGCAAGATATGCAAGCTCAATACCGTACATAAGTGCATCAAAACGCACGGCGCTTGCCTCGTCATCATCAGGAATAATGAGCGGAGCAAGTTCTTCCTTAATAATGAGTGTATCTTCGTATGTAAGCGATACATAATTTTCTTCACTTGCATATAATTCAACATACTTTAAATGTTGCTTTACCGCAAAATTGTCTTTGTTGAGTTCTCGAACCTTTGTTACCATTTCGCCAACCAAACTCTTACGAAAAGCAATTAAATCCTCCGTCTGATAAGCAATATCTTGGAGTTTAAAGATAATTTGCGATTTCAGATTGAATATTGCCCCCTGAAGCGCCATCTGATTTGCTGTAGGTTTTCCGTTATTCATTCTGAAAAACTCAAAGTTTCCGCAAAAATCAAAAATGTAAAACCAGTTTTTATCCTCTCCGTCAAGCAATCCCGGGCAAAGTCTTGTTCCTCTGCCTATCATCTGCCAAAACTTTGCCTTACTCATAACCTTCTTAAAGAACACCAAATTCAAAACCTCAGGTACATCAATACCGGTGTCCAGCATATCCACAGAAATTGCAATCTGCGGGAGCTTTTGGGGATCGGAAAATTCATCGATCAGGCTCTGCGCATAATTGATTTTGTTGTCAATAACCTTTGCAAATCCGTTAAGATGCGGATATTCCGAATTGAAAACCTCTAGTATTTTCTCGGCATGGAGATGATTTTTTGCAAATATTATTGTCTTTCCGACCTTTTCACCATATTCAACTTTTATGCCGTCTGTCATAAGAATGTTTAAAACTTGCCGGATTGTATCACGGTTGAATATCCACTCATTAAGTGCAGAAGAACTTATTCTTTCGGGAATTTCTCCGTCTTCATCTTCAAATAAGTTTTCGTATTCTTCTTTTTCCTCTTGAGTCAGCTCTTCATAGGTAATGCCCTGCTCGATGAATTTAAGCTTTGATTCTACCGACATATAATCAACCAGATATCCGTCTTTAACCGCTTGGCTGAGTTCATAGCCATAGGTAGGCACACCGCTTTCAAGTTCGAAAATCTCATAAGTATTCTTGTCGATTTCGTCTTTCGGCGTAGCGGTAAGACCAACAAGCGGTGCGTCAAAATAGTTAAATATATCCTTGTATTTATTGTAAATCGAACGGTGCGCCTCATCGCAGATTAAAAGATCGAAATGACCGCTTGTGAAAAGCTTGCCTTCATCGTCTTTTACTTCGTCTATACAATTATACATAGTCTGATAAGTTGAGAACACGCAATGCGCCGCAAAATTATCTTTTTCTTCACACAAGTTTGTAACCGATAAATCGGGAAGTAAATTTACAAATGCACGTTTTGCCTGAGTAACAAGCGAGGTTCTGTCCGCCAAAAACAGAATGTTTTTGACCCATCCACGCTCTAAAAGAACTTTGCAAAGTGCAATGACCGTTCTTGTTTTACCTGAACCGGTTGCCATAACAAGAAGTGCTTTTCTGCGATTTTTCTCGTCAAACGCCTTGCATACCGCTTTGATAGCGCCCTCCTGATAATATCTGCCGGCGATATCTTTATCGACCCTCACATTCTTAAGGCTTGTCCTTGCCTTACGAAGATTGAAAAGCTTTTCCAAATCACGCTTTGCATAAATTGCTGCAACTTTTCTTTCGGGATACCTGCCGTCATCAATCCGTGTTTCAAAGCCGTTTGTTAAGAATATCACGGGGCGTCTGTCATACTGCTTTTCTATAATATCAGCATAAAGCTTTGCCTGTTGTCTGCCTTTTGACACATCAACGCAGGTTCTCTTTGCCTCAACAACGGCTAAAGGCTTGTGTGTATCGTCATATAAAACATAGTCGGCATAACCCACCTCGGATTTGTTCGGCATACCTGGAAGTTCAACCTCGTTAATCCAATTCTTGCCTTCAATCCAACCAGCCTCGGAGAGCATTGTATCAATATATATTTTTCTGGTTTTATACTCGGACAAATCGAGGGGCTTGGGAACATATGTCTGCTGCTGCTCGGCACGGCGTGCGGTAAGCTCGTCTTTTAACGCCTTGTTTTCAGCGATTAGTTTCTCAAAATCAAGCTCATTTTGCTTAACGCTAACATCTTCGCCCGGATTTTCAAGAAGTGTTTTGTCAAAGGGGGTTATGATATCGTTATATTTTTCCGAGTAGCAACAAGCTACAAAATCCATAAATATGTAAAGATTTTCTATACAAAGCTTTGCCTGTTCAAGAGAGATTTTGTTTCCCGAATGAGCCGCTTCATTTCCGCGCTTACGGATATATGTCATTCTGAAAATAAGATCATTCCCTACAACATCGCGAAATTCCTCGGTACTCATTAAAGCTACCAATGTGCTATCATAAGGCATTTCCAAATCCTTATCAACAGAATACATCCATTTTACTGCAAACTCCATTGCTCTGCGGCAATTTAATACAGATGCCGCCGCATCAATATTCAAAATCTTTTCAGCAGAAATAGCCACATCGCTGAATGTGGCAAATTGCGGATCGGATTTTAAGAAATCAAAATTTGTCATTTTGGGTCACCTCTTCCTATTAAGAAAGATTATTTTAATATTTCCTCCACACGTTGAACACCTAAAGGCGAAAGTATGCAATTTGGTGCAGCATACTCAATCATTCTTTTTGTATGAAGCTTTTTCAAAACTCTTTTAAACTCAGTTGGGTTTTTATATTCAACTGAGTTGCGAAGTTCTGCATCTGTTTGAGAATTTCGCATATATAGCAAACATAAAACTTTATCGGCACAACTCATTTTCGTATCTAACACCCTTAAAACAGAACCCGTATCCCATATTAACGAGCTTTCTTTGCACATAATGGAATCTATGATGCTTTCTGTTTCCTCAAAAGATAATGTTGACGACAGTCTAAAGAATTCTGCTAAAATCCATTTTGTGTCATTTAATAGAATAGTAGCATCCATTTTGTTTGGATCTATATGATTCTTATGTATCATCCCACGCTTGTTTCATAAGCAATACATAGCATAAAGACATCTCGGAATTATAATTCTATAAACTTCGTCATAGGTTGAGCCATAATTCTCCCAAGCGATTAAAATACGTTCGTTAAAATTCGGAAGCTTATTAGCTATTGGGGTATAATTTGCAGTAAGTTGAAATTCAATCATTCTATATGAAACTTCTATAAATTGACCGATTTCATTTCCGAAATATCTCCAATTTCCCTTTTTAAATTCTCTTAATGCATTTTCGTAATTGATAAGCAACGACTCTGCAAGTTCATGTGGATATACAGACTCTAAAACAGTTTGAATATCACTTCTTGTCATTTATCATGCCCTCCATTAATTCTGTAGCTGCTTGCTCTCCATCAATTGTAAGTGCGATTGTCCATTTTTGCGCAGATATTTTCTTTTTTATAAATAGTTTTATTTCTCTTTCAAATATTGAAGATGAATTCTTCCTATCCCAGCATCCCTGTTTTTCGCAAAGTGATTTCAGTTTAGCACCTTCAATCGGTTCACCCTTCTCGTAAAGAACGATAAGTGCAACATTTTTCATTTTTTCTGCATTATTACTTCCGGGAATTTTTCTGTGAATAGAAATAGTACCATCCTCGGCATCTACACTATATATACCCAGTTTTTTATACTTATCTTTGTCCGTTGCAATTTCGCTATCGTTTTGATCCTTATTATTAGTTTCGACTTTCTGAGCAGGCTCAGAAGAAACCTGACGACTTTCTTTTGCTTTACTTTTTTTGATATTGTTTGCGCGTTCTACAAAAGCAAAAACCGTTTCCATATTTTTTTCTACAAACTCCTCTGAGCCAGAGATGTTTATGTTTCCTTCACTGAGGTTAATAGATATACTTGCATTTTTAATTTCTTCCATAATAAATAAATGTCCTTTCATTATTAAATCTTTTGTATTTTATAATATTAATTACATTAATGCGCCCCATTGTTCAAGCGAATAATATTTAGTAAGTTTATAATGAGCATCTGCTACAGCACTAAACATTTGCTGATCTACTCTGTGATTTATTGGAACTGTAAATCCCCAAGCAGATGCTTCGCGAATGCTTGGCGAAAAGTACCCCATATATAGCTGACTGCCTTTTTGATTTCTAATCAAATCCAAATATTCCGTATTTTCACGCAATTCATATTTTAACCGTCTGTATTCATTTTTAATTCTGTCTTGTTGAATGCTTCCGTGGTTGAAACTATCAATATATTCTGCAATCAATTCTTGAAGATGTTCTACTCTGTTGATATAGTTTACCATTATAGAAGCAAGTTCCGAATCACTTAAATTTTTGTAATCCATATAACACTCTCCTTTATCCAAAATATTTTTGCATTAGTGCTTTTTTTAGTAATTCTAACTTTTCCAGGCTTTGTTTAATTTCAAATTTTGATTTGTCGATTTGTTTGACAAAGGCTGCAAATTGATCCACCAGTGACATAGGAGGCAGCGGTATTGTTACATCGTCAAGCATTCTTCCTGTGATCTGGTTGATCGTTGTTGTTGCGCCGGTTTTAATCTGCTGACGGAAGGCGTCCATTTGGAAGTACGTCATCAGATACCCGAAGTAATGGCTACGGATAATCATCATGAACGCGCCGAAACTCATCGGCTCTTGTATGTCTTTTATCAGTGCAACCTTCCCAACCAGTTTAGCGCTACCGTTTCTCGAACACATGAGAATGTCGTTTTTCTGCACCATGAGCCGTTCCTTAATGGCGCAATCCACACGAACCGTATCAGCAAAATCCAACTGACTATTTTGAATGTTGCCGGATCTCAATACGATTGTACCTTCTGCGGCTACGTTTTCGGGTTTGTATGTCAAACCGTTATAATAGGTCGCTATGTCAGATAACTTTGTATGCTTATATCCGTGTGGGTTGCGCTGTGGATCACCGAACAGTTCGATAAATCGGGATTTGACAAGCTCGTCCAATTTTTCGAGTTGTTTTTTTCGTTTGTTGATTAAAGCGGTAATGTTATCCAATTCAAGTGATATTTTCTTTTGCTGTTCAATTGATATAACGGGAATTTCAAAATCACCGATATTTTTCAAAGAAAGGTTTATCTGTGCAACCCCTTTCTTTTGTTTTTCGAATTGTTTGCTTATAGCCGGAGACTTTAATATGTATTTTAAAAAGTTATATTCATAAACGCCTTTATGTAATCTTATAATAGCCAAAGCCTGATTCGTATTTGCGGGGAGTATATTTTTGTCAACAATAGCCACTCTGCCTATAGCACCTGCTATCGAAAAAAGAATGTCATTTTCTTGTAATTGTGAACGGCTTAATTTTTTATCACATTCGTCAGTAATATAAGCAAATTTATTTTCAATAAATGCACCATCTTCATTTATACTTTCTACTTTTATGAAATTAATTCCTTTATTGACAAATTCGTACCCTATTGATGTTGGTGTTGTGCCTTTAGTTATCACATCCGCAACATCGCCCAATCTAATTTTTTCCACTCACATCACCCCCAATCTATTTTGTACCCTTCAAATATTTTTCCGTTTCTTTATCGAAATCCGATTCGATTTTTTGAGTTTTATTAAAAATATCATATTCCGCAAAGGCTTTTTTCTCTGCATCTTTACGCGAAATTTTCCCCTTATCAGGCAAAATCTCATAACGGCGGAAAGCCAAAAATTCATTTATACTGTCCGCAAATTCCCGCATGGTAAAAGTGTTTTCGCGTTCAGTCAAATCTTCGATATAATCAAAATATCCGCTGACGGTACGCTCCAATCGGCGAATTTGTTCTTCGTTCAAATAATTCTTTGCAACTTTAACATCAGACTTTAAAATTCTGCCGTCAGGGGAGTTTTTCCATGTTGTCAGACCCATATTTTCCTTTGTGTGATCGGCGTGCGAATACACAATTTCCGCACCTGTTTGACCTGCAATCGCATAGTGAAATTTATTTTGCACCATTGCATAAAAATCCTTTGTTGTAGGTGCATTTTTATCGTAGTCAATACTGCATTCCGCATAAATATCAGTAATCTGCTGCCAAATACGGCGCTCGCTCGCACGGATAGAACGAATGAGTTCAAGCAGTTCTTTAAAATAATCTTTTCCGAAAGCGGTTTTCCCTTGCTTTAATCTCTCGTCGTCAATGGCAAAACCCTTTATCATATATTCTTTTAAAACACTTGTTGCCCATTTTCTGAAATGCGTTGCTCGAATGGAATCTACACGGTATCCAACGGAAATTATTGCATCAAGGTTGTAATAGTTTGTCGGAGAAAGCTGTTCTTTGTCGGGAATTGCACCATGCTTTGTGGGTATTGCAATTTTTGCAACAACCACATTTTCATCTAACTCACCACTTTCAAAAATATTTTTTAAGTGTCGGCTTATACCGGATTTATCGATTTCAAACAATTCTGCCATAGCCTTTTGAGTCAGCCAAATAGTTTCATCTTTAATCAATGCGTCAACAGATATATCCTCTTGTTCCGCTTTATAAAGTAAAAATCTAAATTTCTCATTCATCAAGCATTCCCTCCAACTCAGCAAGACCTTTTTGAATTTCGTTCTCCATATCTTTCAGCTCTTTTATAATTTCTGCCGTGGGAGGATATTCAACAGGTACATATTCAACCTCTTTATATTTATTGATAGACAGGTCATAATCGTTATCAACAATATCCTGCTTGTCCACAAGGAAGGACTGCTCGGTTTTTGCTCTGTCTGCTTCCTTATCAAGATTATGAAATCTTTCGATAATATCGGGAATATCATTTTCCGCAGTGGGCGTCCTTTTATCATCAAGTGAAAATCCGTCCGCTTTCATATCATAAAACCAAACCTTATCCGTTCCGCCGTGACCTGTTTTTGTGAATACAAGAATAGCGGTAGAAACACCGGCATAGGGCTTAAATACGCCGGACGGCATAGAAACAACAGCCTCAATGCGGTTATTTTCAATAATCTCCTTACGGATTGCCTTGTGTGCGGCTGATGAGCCGAACAGCACACCGTCCGGAACGATGCAGGCACATCTTCCGCCCGTTTTCAGCATACGCAAAAACAGTGCAAGAAACAAAAGCTCGGTCTTCTTAGTTTTGCACATTTTCAATAAATCTGCGGATACTATATCGTAATCAAGGCTGCCCTTAAACGGCGGATTTGCAAGAATAAGAGAATACTTTTCCCTGTCTGTATTCTGGTCGGAAAGACTGTCACGATACTCGATAAACGGACTGTCAATCCCGTGTGTCATCATGTTCATAGCGCCGATACGCAGCATCGTTCTGTCCATATCGTAGCCGTAGAACATTGAATTCATATAATGGTCTTTTTTCTGCTTGTTAAAGAAAATTTCTTCCTTATAATTTTCTTTTAAGTATTCACCGGCAGACACCAAAAATCCGCTTGTTCCGCACGCAGGGTCGCAGATAACATCGTCCGGCTTTGGCTGCATCATAGCAACCATCATTTTGATGATATGTCTTGGGGTCCTGAACTGACCGTTCAAGCCTGACTGAGCAATCTTGTTGAGAAGGTACTCATAAACATCGCCGCGCACATCGGTATCGTCCGACTTTTTCATCAGTTCATAGATATCATCAAGACTTGTTACCACTTTATCAAGCAGCAATGGTGTTGGCAGCTTAAAAATCGCATCATCCATATATTTGGAATATGCACTGTCTTTATCTGCGTGAAGATTCTTGATAAACGGAAATACCCATTCCTGCATAATTGTATACATTCTACCTGCAGGGAAATCACGGAAAGTTGACCATTTTAATTGCTGACCGTCAATGCTGCGTTCTCCGATTGTAACTTCATCTGCAAATATACTTTTATGCGGAAGACCGAGCATAGCGCTTTCCTTTGCTCTTAAATTATCTGTATCGTCAAGGTCGTGAATAAACATAAGATATGTAATCTGCTCGATTACGTCGAGGGGATTAACCAATCCCCCTGATGCGAATACATCCCAAAGACTGTCTATTTTATTTTTAAGTTCACCTGTAATCATCCGTTATTTGTCCTCTCTGTTCCAAGTATAGGAAGTATACCTTCCGCCGCTGATTTTAATAATTTTATGTTTTTTTAATAAATCTGCCAATGCTCTCTGCACCGTTGTTTCGCTTATATCCGGGCATTTTTCCAAAATATCTTTCTTTGTTATCCTGCCGAGAGTGTCTTCAATTATTTTTGAAATTCTTCCTGGTTTTGAAAGCTTGCTTTCAATCATTATCTGCACACGAGATGCAAATTCTCTGTATGCTGCAAGAATAACAGAAAGCATATATTTTACAAACGGTGCATATTCATTATTACTTTCGTGCCATCCAAACGAACTTTTTTGTAATGCGTTATAATAGCTATCTTTTGTTGTTTCAATCATTTTTTCAATACTGATATACTTTCCTACAATATACCCGCTGCGATAAAGTAATAAAAGTGTAAGCAGTCTTGACATTCTTCCATTTCCGTCATTAAACGGATGTATGCACCAAAAATCAAGTATAAACATAGGAATTGCAAGAAGCGGATCGATTACTTCCAATGCAATAGCTTCGTTAAACGCCGAGCAAATATTTTCCATACTCTCAGGAACTTCCCATGCTTCTATTGGCTGGAATCGAACAAACTTATTTCCGCTTTCGTCCTCTTCAGCTATAATATTGTCCATATTCTTGTATTGCCCACCATAGGTTACGGTATTAAATCTGTATAAATCTCTGTGAAGCTGCAAAATAATATTAGGCTTAAGTGGAATGCCATCATGGTTAGAGTGAATTGTGTTCAAAACATCCCTGTATCCTGCAATTTCTTCCTCAGCTCTGTTTTTCGGATTGGTTTTCGCCAAAGCAAGCTTTTTTATTCTTTCGTCAGATGTATATATACCCTCAATTTTATTAGAAGCTTCGGTGCTCTGTATTTTAGCAATTTCAACAAGCCCATTAAGAGCATCAGCACTGGATTCAATAAATAAATTTTGTTTCCCTTTGTACTCATGTATCTGTGTAAGCATTGACACAATATCCGGTGTTAAAAACTGTTCCCATTTATTCTTATAGTTATATATCCTCATAATACCGCCTTTCAATTTAGTCATTTGCTTATATTATGACATGATTATATTATAATATATAATTTTGCATTTGTCAAGTATACTTAGTCATTTTCCCTAAAATTGACGAAATTAAATTTGTTCAAAGAAGCACCTCCATATACCTTCTTACTTTTTCTTCAACCCGAGCCAATTTTGAAAATTCCATAAGCTGAATCAAGTTTTTATCCTTATACTTTGCATATTTTTTATATGCATCTATTATAATTTGAATATCCATACAATATCGCTCCTGCAATATATCACACAGCGTATGCTCAATATGCGTTTACTTCGTTTCCGGAAGGGGTTTTAACAACTATTATCCCTTGTTCGTATAGTTCTTTTTTTACTCTATGCGCCGTAATCTCATTCTTTATTGCAGAAGTATTATATGACGCCGGAAAAGTCATATCAAACTTAATCGGTGTTCTGTCTGTAAATCCCAATAAATACAACGCCGTACCGTTTGAAAAAACACCTTTTTTAAGCCTTGTCTGCAAATTATAGAACTCATCATCTAATTTTGAGGGTAGAACATAACCCCCTCTTGCAGAATGGTCTAACAATCCTTTATCAACCATATAACGCAAGATTGCGCGGTGTATCTTCATTTTATTAACTTGTTCGGTAGTTATTGTGCCGCCGTTTGCTTCGGCTGCTTTTAAAATTCTCTCTGAACTTGTCATATAATCCTCCAAACAACTTTTATGCCTATTATTATATATTAAATAGACATAAAAGTTAATAAGGTTCAGAAAATTAATTAAGTTTCGACTATATTTTTTGAATATAAACAATTCTATCGTGAAAGTTGATTTCGGTTTCTATCTCTGTCCTGCCTTTTAGCTTCGTCATCAAGTTCAAGTGCCCTATTATAACGAATTTGAATACGCTCTGCATCTTCCAATATATTATTGCATATTCGGAGTTTTGATCTAAGTTCTTTTAATTCGGTGTTTATATCATAAATTTCATTTTTAGTATCTGGTTTGCTATATAACCTCGTTCGTTTTAATGTCAATTCTGCGATTTTATCTTCTGCGTTTTGTTTTACATCATTGAGCTGACCTGTCGTTTCAATATTATTATCAATCAAAAAATGAAACTGTTTTTGATAACGCTCAAATTTGACAAAGTTGATATGCACCCCAAAAGTTAGACACTTTTGGAGGTGCATATTTTTATGGCAAAGAAAGGGCAAAAATATAGAAAACACTCGCCAGAATTCAAACTATCTGTTATAATGGATATGCGAGAAAACCATTTGGGTATAATGGAAACAGAGAGAAAATACGATGTTAAACATAATGTAATATCGAAATGGGAACGCATATTCTTGGAAGAAGGAGCCGAAGGTCTGATGAAAGAAAGACGAGGTAGAGCCAGTAAAGTAGATGGAATAGCAAAAGGTCGTCCACCCAAACTTGATAAGAAAATTGAAGAAGATTTAATTGCCGAAAATCAGCGATTAAGAATGGAGAATGAATACTTAAAAAAACTCAGTGCCTTAGTTCGGAAAAGAATGTTAAAAGAAGAGAAAAAGCAGCAATAGTCAATGAATTAAGGCAAAAATATCCGTTAAAAGACTTGCTGCAATTATCAGGTTTAGCCCGTAGTACCTTTTATTACTATATACAACATCCAATCAAAGATAAATACAAGAAAGAAAAACAAGAAATACTATATATATTTTTAGCTAATAAAGGCAGATACGACTACCGCAGAATCTTAATTGTATTAAGACAAAAAGGATATACAATTAACCATAAAACTGTATTGAAACTGATGAAAGAACTTAATCTCAAAGGAAAACAACGCAAAAACAGTAAATATCGTTCATACAAAGGAGAAATCGGCAAAATAGCCGACAACTTACTTAACAGAGAATTTACAGCTACAAAACCTTTTGAAAAACTAGCAACTGATGTAACTGAATTTAAAGTGTGTAATGATAAAGTATATTTGTTACCTGTAATGGATTTGTATAATCGAGAAATTGTGTCATACTCAATTTCATTAAGTCCAAATTTGCAGCAAATTAGGGAAATGCTTGATGGTTTATTCAAAAAGCTGCCCGCTAATGCGAAACCATTATTCCATTCTGACCAAGGTTGGCAATACCAACATTCGGAATATCAACGTTTACTGTCAGAACACAATATTGTACAAAGTATGTCTAGAAAAGGAAACTGTATGGACAACGGTGCAATGGAAAACTTCTTCGGAAGATTAAAAGTTGAAATGTTTTATGGTGAAAAATTTGAAAGTGTCAAAGCTTTCATAGATGAATTAAAAATATATATTGATTATTACAACAATGAAAGAATTTCTTTAAAGCTAAAAGGAATGAGTCCGGTACAATACCGAACTCATTCACAAGCAAGTTAATATTTAATTTTGTCTAAATTTTGGGGTTCACTTCATTTTTGATTTCAGTTAGCTCTTACTTTTATAAATTATTTAGTGTTGCCAAATTGTTGCTATTTTGGACTCGTAAGTGCTGCAAACGGCGTGGTTAAGCCATTTGTGCGGTGTGATATCTCATTCCCACTCAATAGTTGCAGGTGGTTTTGAAGTTATATCATAGACAAGTCTATTAACGTGTTTTACTTCGTTTACGATACGATTTGATGCTTTTTCTAGGACATCGAAAGGTATTCTTGCCCAATCGGCTGTCATAAAGTCGGTTGTGGTTACGGCTCTTAAAGCAAGGGTATAATCATATGTTCTGCCGTCACCCATAACGCCGACGCTACGCATATCTGTAATAACGGCAAAATACTGGTTTATATCTCTTTCAAGACCTGCATTTGCGATTTCTTCTCTGAATATAGCGTCTGCGTCACGCAAAATTTCAAGTTTATCTTCTGTAATTTCGCCTATAACTCTTACGGCCAGTCCCGGTCCCGGGAACGGTTGACGCCATACGAATTTTTCAGGCAAACCAAGTTCGATACCAAGCTGACGCACTTCATCCTTAAACAAATCACGAAGCGGTTCAACAATTTCTTTAAAATCAACGTGTTCCGGAAGTCCGCCTACATTATGATGGCTCTTAATAACAGCCGCATCACCTGCACCGCTTTCGATAACGTCAGGATAAATTGTACCTTGAACAAGATAATCAACCTTACCGATTTTCTTAGCTTCCGCCTCGAACACACGGATAAATTCCTCACCTATAATCTTACGTTTCTTTTCGGGTTCTTTTACACCCTCAAGCTTACCTAAAAATCTATCCTGTGCATTTGCTCTGATAAGGTTAATATCAAACTGATTTCTGAAAAGATTTTCAACTTCATCACCCTCATTTTTACGAAGAAGTCCGTTATCTACGAACACACAAGTAAGCTGCTTGCCTACCGCTTTATGAAGCATAACTGCCGCAACAGATGAATCCACACCGCCTGAAAGAGCACACAAAACTTTACCGTCACCAATCTTTTCACGCAAAGCTTGAATTGATTTTTCGGCAAAATCGGACATAAGCCAATCGCCCTTACAACCACAAACGTTAAACAAGAAATTCTTCAACATCTGCTGACCTTGTACAGAATGATTTACTTCCGGGTGATACTGTACCGCATACAATTTCTTTTCTTCATCTTCATAAGCCGCACACGGACAATCGTTAGAATAAGCAGTAATCTTGAAACCTTCCGGAATTTTATCGATATAATCCGTATGGCTCATCCAAACTACTGTATTTTTATCAACATTTTCAAACAACTTACTTTCAGAAGTTGTGATTTCCGTCTTACCGTACTCACTTACAGGAGCAGTATCAACGTGACCGCCAAGAGTATATGCCATAAGCTGACTGCCGTAACAAATACCCAAAATAGGAATACCAAGTTCAAAAATCGCCTTATCGTAGTGTGGTGATTTTTCGTCATACACACTGTTCGGACCGCCAGTAAAAATGATACCTACCGGATTTTTTTCTTTAATCTTCTCGATAGAATTTTTGTATGACATAACCTCGCAATATACGTTACATTCACGCACTCTGCGGGCTATAAGCTGATTATACTGACCGCCGAAGTCAAGCACAATTACTGTTTCATTCTGCATTTTCTTTCCTCCGTTTATTATATTATTTTAATTATATCATTAATCGACACTGTTTTCAATAGCTTTTACAAGTTTTAATGTTCTTTGCACGACCATTCTGTCACAGCTAATTTTATGACAGCCGTGCGTTCAAGCACGTTTTCGTTAAATTCATAATCGGATTTACCTGTATAGTGGTGCATGATTTGATTAAGTCCTTTAATTTTAGTGTCCCTGTCTGCCACTATTTTTACCTGTCCCCTACCCATAATGCTTTGATACAAATACGAATGACCGCAAGCAGTATCACTTGTTACAAGCTCATGTTTCGTATCTGTTTCAAAACTTATTTCAGGTTGATTATTGATTAGATCAATCTTCTTCCCCTCTGTCGCTCCGTGAAAATACAATGTAAGTTTGCCGTTATTATCTTCATATCCGAAGTTCATCGGAACAATATATGCACCTTTATCGTCCACCAACCCTATACGACAGCAGTCACACGATTTCAATATTTCAATCATTTTATTGTAATCCGTAACTTCACGTTCTTTTCTTCGCATAATCACAACCTCAGTTCTTGCTCTCCAAAATTATTGTAACAGGACCGTCATTTGTAAGTGATACTTTCATATCCGCACCGAATTCGCCTGTTTCGATATGTATACCTTGTTTCCTGATATATGCAACAAATTTTTCATACATTTCATTTGCGCTGACAGGCTCCATTGCATTGCCAAAATACGGACGTCTGCCGTGTGAGCAATCGCCGTACAAAGTAAATTGCGATATAACAAGCATACTTCCGCCGACATCTTCAAGACTCAAATTCATTTTATCGTTTTCGTCACTGAAAATACGCAACTTTATAATCTTGTCTGCGATATACTTCATATCTTCTTCAGTATCACCGTTGCCGACACCGAGAAGAACAAGCAAGCCGTTATCTATTTTTCCGTTCACTCTGCCGTCAATTTTAACATCGGCATTTGTTACTCTCTGTACAACCGCTCTCATACGTCATACCCACTTTCTTCTATTATCATTTGCAAGCGTTCCCATTCTTCCATAAGGCTTTCGATTTTGTCCTGCAATTCTGTTATTTTATCGGTTATCTCGCCTGCTTTGACATAATCGGTTGCAATATCGGAATTTTCAAGCTCTTTAGAAAGTTCCTCAACCTCTGATTCCTTATTTGATATTTCGTCCTCAACCTTTGCAAAGCGATTAAGCGTTTTACGTTTTTCAGCCTCCAAGCGCTTTTGCTCCTTATAATCAAGATGACCTGCCGACTCTGTTTTCTGTTCTGTCTTAACCGTTTCACGTGCCACAAAGCTGTCGTAATCACCGCTGTAACTTTCGACACCGTTTGGCGTCAAATACAAAATTCTGTCAGCAAGTTTATTTATAAAATATCTGTCGTGCGATACCATTATCATAGTACCGTCATAATCGGAAAGTGCATTTTCAAGAGCCTCTCTCGATTCAATGTCAAGATGGTTTGTAGGTTCGTCCATTATAAGCAGATTAACACTCTTAAGCATAAGTTTTACAAGTTCAACTCTCGCTCTCTCGCCACCGGACAACTTATGTATTTCCTTAAACACATCTTCGCCTTTAAACAAAAATACTGCAAGTGCATTTCTGATTTGAGTTTGAGTAAGGTTAGGATATTCATCCCATACCTCGTCTATAACTGTTTTATCCATATTAAGATTTTCTTGAATTTGATCATAGTATCCTATATGGATATTCGCACCGATTTTATATGAGCCTTCCGTCTGCTCATAATCGCCCATTAAAATTTTAAGCAACGTCGTTTTACCGCAGCCGTTCGGACCTAAAAGGAATACCTTTTCACCCTTTTTAATAAGCATATCAACATTTGAAAACAATCTGTTATTATCAAATGCCATACCCAAGCTTTCCGTCTGAACAACATCTTGTCCGCCGCCTGCACAGGCCTTAAACGTAAACTCCATTTCTTCGGGCGACTGCATAGGTGCATTCAAATCTTTTTCAAGTCTTTCGATAACTTTCATTTTGCTCTCGGCAGTTTTGATATTTTTCTCTCTGCCCCAACGTCTTTGCTGTTCAACAACATTTTCAAGACGCTGAATTTCACGCATTGTGTTATCATAATTTCTCTGCTCGGTCTTTTTGTCAATCTCCCTTTGTGCCATATATGCACTGTAATTGCCGTTATATGAACGAAAACGACCGTTTTCAAGTTCAAAAGTCTTGTTCGTAACTCTGTCAAGAAAATATCTGTCGTGCGATATTACAATAAATGCACCGCTATAATTTCTTAGGAAATCCTCTAGCCATTCAACCGACTCTATATCAAGATGGTTTGTCGGCTCGTCCAAAAGCAACAAATTTGCATCGGACAAAAGAATTTTACCGAGTGCGACACGCGTTTTTTGACCGCCGGACAATTTGTCTACACACAAGTCAAATTCATCTTCCGAAAAGCCCAGTCCCGTAAGTGTGCTTTTAACTTTTGATTTATAATAAAATCCGTCACGTTCGGCAAATGCTTCCTGCAAAGAAGTTTGACGTTTTACAAGCTCGTCGATATTGCCGTTATTATTTTCTATATCGAAACGAATTTCATCAAGCTGATTTTCCATTTCGATTACATCGGCAAACACCGTAAGAGTTTCTTCCCATATACTCTTTTCACTGCCTTTTACGGAATACTGATCAAGGTAACCGACACGCAAGCCTTTATTCTTAAAAATTTCACCCTCATCATAATCCATATCACCTGTGATTATCTTAAAAAGGGTTGATTTTCCCGCACCGTTTACACCGATAAAACCGATTTTATCGTTACTGTCAACATTAAACGATACACTGTCAAAAAGCGTTTCATCAAGAAACATTTTCTTTATTTTACTTCCATTAAGCAGTATCATAAATTACTCCTTGTATTTTAGTATTTCAACATATTTTCAACCATTGTCATTATGTCATATCCGTAATTAATATCAGGACACCAACGTCCGCCAAGTTGCTCGACATACTTTACCGTACCTGCCCAAGCTATACTCTTTACAACATAATATCTGTCGTGCGGCTCTCCTATGGGTGCAAGTCCGACATACGCAGCCATATGATTATAATGTGCTCTTACACCGTCCTCAGGTGTTGCAAAAGTTTCGTGATCCTCTGTTTTGTCACCTGTCGGTTTTTTAATTTTTATGCCTGCCCAGTTATTCATTTCAGGCAATACAGCGCCGCCGTAATTTCCGTATGCTGTTTCTTTGCCGGCTTGCGCATACATCACTTCCGGTCTGATTCCGAAAACTTCTCCGTAATACCAATAAATCGGTGCTATATCAATAAATCTTTGGTGTGCCCCTTTTGCCTTTGCCCAAGCCTGTGCCTGTTCAACCGTCACCTGTGCGTTACCTGTGATTGAAGTTTTGTCTGCCGCAGGATTTACCACTCTGTAAAGGAACGTACAAGCCTCCGCTCTTGTAAGCAAATCTTTCGGACGTATATTACCGCTGTCACCAAGCATATACAAATTTGTTACCGCGGTTTCAAGCAAATTTTTATATGCGTCATCAACGCTTTGAGCGTCTTTAAAGCTGTAATTTGTGATTGTATAACTGTCAGCTGCCTTTTGACCGCTTGCTTTTACCAATGACGCCGCAAATTCTTCACGCGTTACATATTCACCGCCGTTAAATAACGAGCCTTTTTTCGGCATATAATCTTGAAATGCCTGTACATATTTATATGACCACTTATTTTTTTCCACATCATTAAATCGAACTGCTGAATTCGATTGTAAATTAAATGTATCTGTAAATATTTTCGCCATTTGTTCTCTTGTAAGATTTCCGCCGAGCATAAGGTCACCTGTTTCGTCACCCGAAATTATATTGTTTTCCAAGCAATATTCAACGCTTTCCTTTGCCCACGGATACTGTTCCTGCCAGCCTGCCGCCATAACAGGTGCAGACACCGACGCACAAATCACTGATGCCGATATTAACGATATTATTTTTTTCATAATAGAATGTTTCCTCATAGAATGTTTCCTCCAAGCCGTATATTTTACCAATAATATATTATATATCAAAAACATACCGATTTCAACATCATAGTTAAAATTATTTTGATATATTACCAAAATATATATGTATCATATCTCAATTTACCGAATAAAATACATTTTTAAGGTTATTACTATACACAAAAGGAGTGATATTATGATAGAACAAGATACTGTAAAACTTTTAAGAGAATGTGACGCCGGTATAAAAATGGGCGTGTATTCAATAGAAGAAGTTCTCGGTGATGTAAACAACGGTAATTTCAAGCAAATGCTTGAAAAAGCAAAATCAGACCACCAACAACTTCAAGATGAAATTCAAATACTTCTTGACAAATACCACGACGACGGCAAAGATCCTAATCCTATGGCTAAAGGTATGTCGTGGTTTAAAACGAATATAAAAATTTATGCCGATTCTTCGGATAATACGATTGCCGACCTTATCACCGACGGCTGTAATATGGGTGTTAAAACATTGCACAGATATCTTAACAAGTACAAAGCCGCCGATGAAAAGTCAAAAGATATTGCTAAAAAACTTATCAATATTGAAGAAGAACTTACCGTTGATATGCGTTCTTATTTATAATTTATTTAGATAAAAACGAAACAAATCTGAACTTTTTATCCATCATATTGCCGATAATGCCGACCGTTTCACCCATAGTAAACGCCGCAAGGACAGTTCCTATTCCCAATCCGTCAAGACGTCCGAGAAATATAAGCGTCATACCGGCTGTTACAGCCAAACACGTTACGTCAAAAATTATTTTAACTTTTGAATATGAAACGTTTATAATCTCTGACAATTCTCTCGGGAAAAGGTCTGTCGGTATTATCGGTAATTTACATCTGTTCGACAAAGCTATTCCTATACAAAGCAAGAAATAACTTACGGCGAAGTATAACACGCACCAACCCAAATCTGTCGGTAAAACGTCTATCCACATTTTATGCACGTCAAGCAATTCACTGAATATAAAACCTACCACAAAACTGAACAAATATTGCGGAACAAACTTTTTCCTAAGTATCATTAAACTCAAAACAAGCAATCCTTGAAAAATATATGTCCATGTTCCGAGCGATACTTTCGGAATAACCTCCGAAAACGCATACGGAACACTTGATATAGCCGAAATTCCCGCACCTGAATATAACATAAGCACAACGCCGAAACTGTTGATTATAACCGCCAACGCAAGTGCCAATTCTCCTCTGAATATATGTAAATTTTCTTTATCCGTTGTGTATCCCTCCATTGTTTTTTGCCTTTGATTTACACATCGGGATTTATTATACCACAAAATTATTTCTGATACAACAGAAAAACTTCTATAACACAACGTTACAGAAGTTTTTGAATATCTATATTTTTAATTTTCACATTTTGTATTGCATTTTCGTTAAATCCGTTTACTTTTGCGTTAATCTTTAAATTTTCAAAAGTAAAATTTGACAATATATATTGACTTTCATCTGTCTTGACATCGAAAAACGTATTACACTCACATTCGCAATTTTTCATTACAACATTATCCGCATAAGAAAGCGGCACATCTTCCCTGTCTTTCAAATCGTAAAACTGCGTCCACGGGTTTATATTAATAAAACTGTCAATTTTACCGTTTATATCTTCAACACTGATATATTCATAATGCTGAGGTGTATCGGGACGCATTTTAAGCCACAACAAATTTTTACCCTCTTTAATATTTATTCTTCTTAAAATTATATTTTTATTATGTACAGATTCCGAACCGCAAGTTAGGCAGCCGTGACAGAAACCGTATGTACAATCTTCGATTAAAATACGTTCGTTAGAGCCGTTTTCGGATAATTTATCCGCCCAAGGACCTTTTCCGCCTTTCAGTACCACCGAATCATCATTAACTTCAAGATAACAATTTTTAACCAAAACATCTGTACACACGTCTATATCAACAGCGTCTGTACTCGGTGCTTTAATCGGCTTTGCCGGTGAAAATATATTGCAGTTTATATACTTGACGTGATGACATTTGTATATATGAGTAGTCCAATAGTGCGAATTTTGCAAGTGCAAATCGGCTATTGTGACATTACTGCTGTTTGATATGTAAACAAGTCTTGGACGCTGCTCGTCCTTGTTGGTACAGTTGGGATTCCATTCACGTCTCAGCCAAAACGCTCTCCACGATTTCAAACCGTTTCCGTCTATTGTACCTTTTCCGCACATTTTAAAGCCGTCAACATTATCTGCATTAATCAATGCAGAAAAATACGGACACGTTTCACCCTCCATACGAGTTTGCATTATCGGATAATCGTAAATATCATCACTGCCCTTTAACACTCCGCCGTCCTCAATATAAAGATTTACCCCTTGTTTGAAAAACAACGCACCCGTAAGATATGTTCCTTTCGGAACTACAATCACTCCGCCGCCGTTTTCATATGCTCTGTCAATCAAATTCTGTATTTCTTTCGTATGTATCTTGCCGTCATCAAGGACATTGTTATCGGTTAATACATATTGCTTACCCAAATCACTTAATTCGGGTATTGTTATATCGTAAAACCACTTATCTATAACAGTTCCGTCAGGGAAAATTTCTTGTTTGTCCATATTAATTCTCCTATTTTTTTATTTAATTATATCACGTTACTTTGCATTTTGCCATATGTTTTGCTTGTTTTTCACCTGCATAATATGATACAGTAAAATAAATTTTTATAATATTGAAACTTTTTATATATTTTCTGTGTATATAATAGCGTACACATCAAAAAATAGTGCTATTTTTTACAACGAGAGGAGGCTTATAATTTGATTGATGAACAAAAACTTTTACATAATCTCAAAAAGCGAAATCGTAACAGCTTAGATGACATTATAAAAATATACACGCCGTATATAAGCGTGATTGTTTATAATACAGTCGGCTGTAAATTATCAAAAGAAGATATGGAAGAAATCGTTTCCGATACATTTTTTCTTTTATGGCAAAACTCTTTAAATATTGATGAAACCAAAGGCAATATGCGTTCATATTTAGCAACTATCGCCAGAAACACATCAAAGAATAAACTTCGCAAATATCATTCAAATGAAGTTCTGAATGAGCAAATTATATCAAGCGATCTAACACCTCAAGACAATATAATAAAAGCAGAAAACAGTCAACTTTTAACCGAACTGATTACATCACTCGGCGAGCCTGACAGCGAAATATTTTTCAGATATTATTACTGCAACGAAAAAATCAAAACAATTTCAAAAGCAATGAATATTTCCCTGTCGACAGTCAAAACAAAACTGTATCGCGGTAAACAAAAATTAAAAAACACTATTATAAAAAGGAGGGCTAATGATGAATAAACGTTTAGCTAAATTACAAAAAGAATTAGATATTTCAGATACTCATAATATGCCGAGTACGGATATTATTCTGAAAAACGTAAACAACAAAATCAATGTTTCTCCTGAAGAAAGGAAGATTTATATGAAAAGAAAATATTTAAAAATAACATCAATCGCCGCCGTTATATGCGCACTTGCGGTTACAACCGCATTTGCTGCTGATTCAATCAGCGGTAAAATCGGCGAAATTATATCATATTTCCAAAATGACAATGCTGTAGAAATGACAAGCCTTGAACAGCTTGCAAATTTTAACGACTCAATCGGAAAAAGCATATCAAAGGACGGTTACACACTTACTCTCGACAACGTAGCCGCTGATGATAACTTTGTTCATGTATTTTATACAGTTACTTCTGAAAATGAGCCTTTTTACAATAACTCTGACAATAACGCACCTATTTGGAGCAACAGTTTAAATGTTTCGGCAGATATTCAATGTGTTATAAACGGCAAGCTTACAAACTTAAGCAACAACAATCACGAAAACGGATATTTTGTCGACCAACATACATATAAATGTGCGAAAAAATACAATGTGTCAGGATATAATCTTCCGAATAAATTCAGTCTTGAATTGTTTGCATTTATATCAAAAGCAGATACTTCCGAAGAAAATTACCCTGTCGCATTTACCAAATTGTTTAACGGTCAATATGACGGTATAACCGATAACGATAAAAACGCAGTGTGGTACATTTCAACCGATATTGACAAATCGAAAGTTAAAGTCAACAGTATAACAAAGGATATAAATTTAAAATTGCCTAATTCCGATGCTACTGTTGAAAAAGCCGTATTTTCACCATTCGGCAATCAGCTTGTGATTTCAACCCCATCAACAGGTGATCCTGATAATGTCATCGCAAATATTGACAGTTTTGCTTTGTATGACGAAAACGATACTTGCCTTGATATTTTAAACTCTGATTTAAGTGTAAATGGTGACGGAAGTTCACGAAATTCACTTGAATTTCTTAAAGCAAACAAGGATACAAAACAGTTAAAATTCGTACCTGTTAAATACTCATACAATACAGAAGATTGCGATACAATATTTAACAGTGTCGGAACATATCCTATTGAATACAAAATTAACGACTATGGCAAAGTGATTGTAACCGGTATCAGAATTACAGACGGTGAAATTGACATTGATTATTACAAAGACGGTTTTGTTCCATATGATCCTGCGTTTGTTCTTCAAAATGACAACGGCGAAAATGCAGAACCGGGTGATAAATTCAGCTCAACATTATACACCGATGTAAATTACGAAACTAACAGCTATACTGCAAGATATGTATTTGAAGCATATGACGATAACGGTAAACTATTACCGATACCCGAAAGTTCAAAAGCAGACGCTCTAAAACAGCAATTTACAAAACTCGGTGTTGTTAAAACAGATTACTACACTCTTGATTTTGACAGTGCCGTAACAGTTAATCTAAAATAGTTAAAATGGTGTCAAGCCCAAGTGAACATAATTTTAAAAAACTGACAACAAAAAAGAGCCTCCTATGGTAAAATGAAACCATAGGAGGCAATTTTATGTCAAGAAGTTATCGTCATATACAAGAATGTAACAAAGAAATTATTGAATTAAAGCATAACGGCTGTCCGGTTAGACAAATATGTGAACAATTTGGATTTAGCAAAAATACTACTCTATATTATTTTGAATGTTCATTACAGAATACACGGCAAGAAAATAAGAGGGAGAGAAGAAATCTTATTAGGGGTAACAAGTAGACCGTATATTCTGAAATCAACAATCAACTCCATCAATTATCACATATATCGGCAATAACACCGGCTAAAGTATCTCCCATCTGCTTATATCCTATTTCAGATGGATGCACCCAATTAGTTATATGTCGTTCAAAATGTTCTGAATATATATTACTTTTTATGTAATCACTCTGAAATCCATTCACTGTATCACATACAGCAAGCATAGGACATACAAAAATATTCTCGTTTCTGCGTCTGTCAAACAAGTCTGTAATTGCACTGCAAGCCATTTTTATACAATATTCATATTGTTTCGCACTGCTTTTACAACCAAGTTGTGTACCCCATGAATATTGATCGCCACCACATATAGGGAGATTTATGACAATTTTTATGTTATGATTATATTTATGTATCGCCTCTATCATATTATTAAGGTTGCATATAAATTTATTTAATTCATTGTCAAATTCAGAATAACTGCATATTTGAAATTCATTTGCACCGAATAAAATTGAAACAATATCAGGAGTCGGCATTGAATAACGCTCCATATATTTTGAAAAATCAAATTTGAACACCGGATTTTCACAAACAACATCATATATTCCTTTACTATAACGATACAGTTTATCATTATCGCAAATAACCATTCCGTCTTGTATTGGCGTTACAGATGTTCCTATATGACTGTAATCTGTATTTGCAGTGAGCATATATTCATAAAATTTTTTATCACCGTAATATTCTTTACCGTCAAATCCTTCAGGAAATAAGAACGGAGAAATTCCCCAACCGTCATCTGTATATTTTTCAAAATACGCACTGCAAGTCCAACCGCCTCTTCCTTCGTGATTTACATTATGACTGATAGTTCTTAAACCTATTGTATTAATATTTTTTAGTTTATTCACAGTATGAGCAATATAAGTTTCAGCCATAGTCATACTGTCACCGATGCAAAGCAAATTAACGGTCGGATATTCTTTTTTCTCAAATATTTGAACGCGGCAACTCTTTTCAGTGAGCAATTTGCCGTAATATCCATAAATTTTCAACGTAAGCAAAAAAGTATCGGCTATGTCATTAAACTCTTCCAACCGCCAACAATTACCAAGATTTTTGCCAAATTCACACTCTATCTGAACATCATATTCTTCAGAGTATGGATAAATAATATTTTTATAATATATCGAATACTGTTCAAAGTCTGTATATATACTTTGATTTTTGACATCTCTTAAAACAGAAATTTTTTCAGGCAATATTATAATAGGCTTATCACAATACATAATCATTTCATCCTTTGGTTTAATATATGTGATACGCGGCATAATGCCGCATATCACATTATAAAAATTATTTATATATAGGTCCGTAGTTTTTGCAAGCCGCATAATCTGCAGCTTGAGAATCTTCTGTACCAAAAGACGACCATACGTGTGGACGATATACCTTTTCATCAGCTACATTGTGCATTGTTACAGGGATTCTCAACATTGAGCAAAGGGTTATCAAATCAGCGCCAACGTGTCCGCCGATTGTCACGCCGTGATTAGCACCCCAATTAGCCATTACACTGTATACATCAGTAAATGCGCCCTTACCTGTAAGAATCGGAGTAAACCATGTTGTCGGCCATGTAGGGTCTGTACGTTTATCAAGTTTATTATGAATATCATCATCAAGATTGCAAGTATATCCTTCTGCTATCTGAATAACCGGTCCAATACCTTCAACGATATTCACTCTAAGCATTGTTACAGGCATTTCTGCTTTTGTTCTGAAGTGGCTTGAAAAACCGCCGCCTCTGAAATATTCATAATCTGCTCTGCACCAATCTGTTGCATCAATACAATTTTGAATATCTTCATCAGTCATATTCCACCATTCTTTTTGTGTACCGTTGCCGTTCTCGTCTTTTGCCGCACCTGTACAATCAAGCGCCGTTGCACCGGAATTAATGAGGTGAATAATGCCGTTAGCGGCTTTACCTTTAAGTTCTTTACCTGTTACACGTTTTACGGCGTCGGGTGACCAATATGTACGAACATCGTGGAATGCAGGTGCTTTACCTGTAACAAGTGTTGCCAAAAGCATTGAAATACCGTTTAATGTATCATTTTCGGTTGCAAACGGAGTAGGCATTTTTTTACCGTTCCAGTTGAATGACGATGCCATAATTGCCTCTGTAAAATCAGCGTTAGGCAGCCAATCTGTCCAGTGTCTTTGACCTTGGAAACCGCCTACTATTGCATTCTTTCCAAGTGCTTCTTCATGCCAACCAAGTTCGGCAAGTTTTGGATTTCCGTAAAGAATATCATTTACGATTAACGTAAACTTAGTGATGAATTCCCAATCCTTATCTGCCGGAACAACTTTCGATTTTGTAATAATGTCAGGCAAGTTTTTACCTGCATTTTTATCAAAGCCTTCTTTGCAGTTTTCTTTTATCCATTTATATGCTTTTTCATACTCATCTTTATCATATATACCAAGAGTAATTCTTCTCAATATTTCTGTCAAATCAACAAATTCAGCTCGTATACCAAGATACTTTTGCATAAATGACATATCGCAATATGAACCTGCAATACCCATTGCGACACTGCCAAGGTTCACATATGCTTTGTTCTTCATTTGACCGACCGCAACAGCACCTTTCGCCCAACGAATCATTTTTTCGGCAACATCTTCAGGAACTGTGTTATCATCAATGTCCTGCACATCGTGTCCGTACATCGAAAATGCAGGAAGTCCGCGTTGTGCAAATGCAGCCATTACTGCGGCAAGATAAACCGCACCCGGACGTTCTGTTCCGTTAAAGCCCCATACAGCTTTTACTGTATCTGAATTTAAGTCCATTGTTTCTGAACCATAGCACCAGCATGGTGTTACAGCCAATGTTGCACATACATTTTGTATTGAAAAATAATCGTTGCACTTAGCCGCCTCAGCACCTGAACCTATTGTACAAGGTGAAATTACACACTCAACAGGTGTTCCGTCTTGATAATGCACATTACTTTCGATAAGTTTCTTTGCGGCATTTGCCATAGCCATTGTTTTTTCTTCAAGGCTTTCTCTTACGCCGCCCCAACGACCGTCTATTGTCGGTCTTATTCCTATTCTTGGTTTCATTTTTATTACTTCCTTTCTGTTTTTAATTAATTATAAGCATGAATATAATACATTTCTCAGCCTTGGCTGATAATATTCTTCTTGTGGGTTTAACATATGGTGTGCATAGAAAAGTGCAACTTTTTCTTCTGTATCGGCAATTATTGTTGCACCTGCCGCACCTCCCCAACCGATTTCACCGATTGAACTGTTTGAACCGCTTTCGGCTTTATCTATAAGCGTTCTTACACCTAATCCGTAACCGTAACCTCTAAGACGTCGCCAATTCATAGTTTTACGCTGTGCCTCATTTAATTGATTTGTTTTCATCAGTTTTACTGTGGCACTGCTAAGTATACGATTATTATTAAGTCCTGTTCCGCTATTTGCCAAAGCCGCCGCAAACTTAGCATAATCATCGACAGTCGTTATTATTCCTGCACCTCCGCTGTCATAATTTTCACCGAATACAAGTTCATTGCCGTATGCTCTTTTGACAACTCCGGTTGTATGTTCTTTTTGCTGAAGTTCTACAATGTTCTTCGTATCTTGTATTTCATATATATATTGCGGAGATATTATAACATCGTTCGGTGTATGGTAATATGAATTATTCATATCCAACGGCTCAAATATATATTTTTTCATATATTCCGAAAATCTCATTCCCGAAACTACTTCTGCCAATACCGCTAAAACATCGTGACAAAGGCTGTAATTCCATCTTGCACCCGGTTCAAATAAAAGCGGTTCTTCCGCAAGACATTTGATAACTGTTCTTGTATCCATTTTACCGTCGGTTAGCTTTCTTGCTTTTTCAAATGCAGGTGTGTTTGTAGCATATGACAAACCAGCCGTCATAGTAAACAAATCTCGAATTGTTATCGGATTTTCTGCCGCTTTTATTCTGTCACCGTCTTTTACATACATTTTTTTAAATTCAGGAAGATATTCATATAACGGATCAGACAACAAAAACTTTCCCTGTTCATACAGCTGAAGTGCCGCCGTTACCGTTGCCACCTTTGAACACGAATAAATATATAACTGCTCCTCACCCGTCTTTTTTATTTTTTTCTCAAGGTCAGAATATCCCGAACTGTATTCAAATACTTTCTTCCCGTCTTTATAAATAACGACACTGTTACCCGGAATAATCCATTCTGTCAGACTATCCATAAAGTTTTTCATATATTCAAAATTCATAGCGTCCTCCTGTTTTGTGCGTCAAATAACTACGTCCACGTTTTTATCATCGTCTTTGATAAAGATTTTTTCGTTCTTTGTTATTGTAATATTATATTTTTTTCCTCTGAAAACTCTTGTGACTTTCGCCGGAAGAAGTTCTTTCGGCAAACATGGGTCAATTTCAAGTCCATCCCACTTTGCCCTTATTCCAAGCATATATTGTGTAACCGCAATATACATCCATGCCGCAGTTCCAGTAAGCCATGATACATTCGCCAAACCGAATTTATCACTTTCCGGTCCGAAAATATTAGACGCATAAACGTAAGGCTCTGCCTTATATCGCCATTCTCCGGCTTTTTTCTGTGCTACCATAGGCAATAATTGATGATAATATTTATAAGCTCTTTCAGGTCTTTTTAACATACATTCCGCTATGATTGCCCATGTATTTGCGTGACAGAATACACTTCCGTTTTCGCCGCAACCTTTATTGTAATAAGTTAATGGGTCTTCTTTTGACGGATAGTCCTTCATTGACGGATGAATTTTTTTAATACCTAAATCCGTATCAAGATATTCATTTACACTGTCCATTGCAGTTTGTCCATTTTCACCCATACCGCTTATAACAGACCAGCTTTGTGAATTAAGCCATATTTTTGCCTGCGGCTCTTTTTCACTTCCGATATACCGTCCGTCATCTGTGATACAACGAATATACCATTTTCCGTCCCATGCTTTCTCATTTACAAGTTTCTTTTGTGATTCATATATATCAAGATACTTCTGCTTATCTTCACCTTTAAGTTCAGCTAATTCCGCAATCATTCTAAGAACAGTACCGAACTGCATACCTGTCCATATACTTTCGCCTTTTCCCTCACGGCATACTTTATAAAGCATATCGTTCCAATCAGATGCAAGCATAAGCGGGAAACCGTTTTCACCGAGATTATTCATACAAAATTCAATAGATTTTTTAATATGTTCCCATACGGTAGCACTGCCGCCGTCATAAAAATCTATTACTTCATCAAGATAATCTAGTGTTCCCTCTTCCATAATGATATGATAGCACGTCATTACAAGCCATAAATGATTATCACTATGTATTCTTTTAACTGGTTCCCAGCCCTCTAACGGGAAACAATAATGATTGCAATGTCCGTCCCTATATTGTTGTGTAAACAGTAAATTAAGTTTATTCTTTGCTCTGCGTAAGTTAAACGGAATCATTGCCAAAATATCTTGTGCGGTATCTCTTACTCCGACGCCTCGAAATGTGCCTGTTGCGTAATAGCTTATATTTCTTGAAAATTGAAAATTTCGTTCGGCTTGATAAGGATTCCATACATTAATCATAAGTTGAGTATCTTTATCCGGTAGTTCACACTGGAATTTACTCAAATAGTTATCCCACGATTCACACAACTTTTTATAAGAATTATCAACGAAATTCTTTTCTCTGCAATGATGTACACTTGCTTTTACTGCATCCTCCGTCATAGCTGTTCCGAGAAAAATATTTACTTCTTTTTCTTCTTCTGCTTTCAAATCTAAATCTATTTGCAATGCAAAACACGGATCACCGCCGTAAAGAGTAGAATTTGTGCATTTTCCGTTTTCAACATTCTGCGGATTTTCTTCACTTCTGTATGAGCCTACAAATTCATCTCTGTCACAGTCAAATGCAGTTGCCGGTACATCTGTTGCAAAATATACCAAAGGTGTTTGGTCAGGTCGCGGTTGGTCCTCAACACCGTATTTATAAACTAAAATATCACCCATATTGTAAGCAGTTAATTGATGTTTGTTATAGCACTGCCATTGTAATTCACGCATAAATTCCATCATACCCAGTTCAACATACGGAAAAACAGTAATTTTGCGGTCAGAATTTGATTTTATCTTTAAATTCCATATAAGTGCATTTTCATATTCACCGACAAAATATGTACTTGTTATTTCAAGTCCATTCTTTTCAGCCTCAAATCTTGTATATCCCATACCGTGTGTGGAACTCCACTTATCAGGCTTTGACTTGCATGGTTCGTTTGTCGGACACCAAATATCGTCATTATCCTTGATATATGTATAAAATCCGCTTCTGTCGGTTGGTAAATGGAAAAAACGGTAATGATTAATTCTCCATATTTGAGGAGATTTATAAAAAGCAACACCTCCGCCGGCTTGTGAAATCATTGTATGAAACGTACCGTTTGAAAGGTAATTCATCCATGGTGTAGGTGTATTATATTTGTCAAATGTTATTTCCCTGTCATTAAATTTATACATTTTTGTCTACCTTTCTATACATTTTTGCAGTCTCATTTGCACAATGTTGTGCAATAGTTATTTCACTGTCACTGACACTTTCATCAAATTCATTGAAAGTATTTCCGATACAGCTTTTGCCTGTCAACATCTCGTACCATATATATCCCAAAGCCAGTCTTCCTACGCCAAAAGAAGAATGAAATGTATCACGATGGATTTTCTCTATACCCGATTTTATAAGGTTCTGAAAAGTTTCACCGCTTGGGATAATTTCTACATTTCCGATGTCCTTTGCGGCTTGTTCATATGCTGATTTTAAATCAGCAAACATTTCAATTTGATCTTTGTATTTCATTTCTTCATTAAGTCTTTTGCTGTTTTGCTCATATGCCCAAGTTTGATGTATCATAATTTTTGCTTTCGGTGCGTGAATATGTACATAATCGGCAAGTGCATTCAGATACGGCTGATATGTGTTATAATCAACGCTAAGCGAACTGGCTTGTTGCAATGTTACAACGTCCCAAATATCGCTTTGAAGAGCTTGTTTTATTGACACTTTTATGCCTGTTCTCACACCGTTAAATTCAAAATCATAATCCGCCGCGTCATTATGTATATTTGCATAATGTCTTGAAAGCGGACAACCGCCTATGAACAAATTAACCGTTTTCATATCCACACCGTCCGCTTTTGCTATTCCGTGTAAATAACGCATTGCGTCGTTTGAAAAACTGTTTCCTATAGCTAACACTTTCATTTTGTTTCCCCTCATTCAAACACAACCATCTGATGACACTCTATCTTATCTAATTTTACTGATATATAGCCATTTTCATAAGTAAAATCTATATCTTCCTTTTGAGGTGCAAGATATACTTTGTTTATTTTCTTATCAGTTTTGATAGCTAATTCAACGTTGTATATCGGCACTATATCCTCGATTACTTCTATACCGTTTCCTCGTTTTATGGGACTTGCATATAGCAAATGACATATTAATCTGTCACTCTGTTTCATCAAAGTTACTATTCCTTGTGCAGGAAGATTTGTTTTTAAAGTCTTTGCGCTGTCAAGTAATCTGTCAAGAGCGAATATTGCCATTTGTTTCAAATGCAATTCGCCGCTTTGAGCATAATCTGCAAATATATTCCACGCAATATATATTCCGTCTTTGCCCTCTGTCATTCCCGCACCGCCGTATTCACAGCTGTTTGGAGTATGCTGATGTGAGCAGAAATGTGCTCTTGTACGGTTAAAATAAGGATTTTCTCTTATTCCGAGTTCGTTACCGATACAACGAATTTTTTCACCGTTGCCGTACATTATATATCCGGTATCACCCATATCTTTTATTTTTTCTAAAGGTCTGAAATAATCCGGTTTATACGGATTTTCTTTTATCCGTTCAGCACCGAGATCAAGACAAAATTCATTACTGTTTTCATACAGTGCAGATTTACCTGTTGCAAGAATTTTCCCTCCGCAATCACAAAATTTTCTTAAACGTTTTGCAAAATCAATATCAGCGCGGATAACATCAGGCAAAATTATAACTTTGTATTTACTTAAATCCGACTCAAAGTCAATAACATCAAATAAATATTTGCCCTCAAGCATAATCCGGCATACACCGCTTCCCGAATCATCTACTTTTGTCATTTGCCCTGTACTCAAATCACCGACATATGCTTCAGGACTGATTATTGCAATATCTGCTACTGATTCAACATTATCAAGCCATTCTTCTTTTTCTTCCAATTCTGAATATGCAGAGCCTATCAAGTCGTATGTTACCATATCCATTTCACTGCTCGGTGAAAGTTGATCTCCTACAGAACATTTTGCACCGTTTGCGGCGGCAAGTGCCACTTCAAACCTAAGTGCATTAGGATGTTTAAAACCGCCAAATTCGCCCCATGAGCCGTGGAATTTTCCTGTCATACCAAGATAATCGACTCCGAGTCCTTGACAATATCTTGCCGAAAAAGGAAAATGGTCATATCCCCAACCACCTGTCGGCAAGCTTTCAAGTTCCAAATGCGTGTTGTAATTCACAAGGTCACGTCTGCCTTGTCTTATATGTCCGCCATTATGAAAAAGCGGTAAATTTGGTTTATACTTATCAACTGCCGCACGCGTTTTTTCTGCATAGCGTTTATATACCATTTCTGCGTGTTTTAGCACATCATTTTCATCATACGGATTTAGCCCCAATTCTTCTCGCTTTGCAATACAGTTTTGACAATAACACGGCTGAACACCAGCTATATCAAGGAATATTCCGTCTGCGTCATAGTTATTGCAAACTTCTTCAATTTGCTTTACAAGGTAATCCAAATACGGAGATGACATACACATTTTATGGTATCCCGGTTCTGTAAAATCTTTTGCCCAAGTAGTAGACTCATCAAGATTTCTTACAAGCCATTCAGGATGTCTGTGTGCCATTTTTTCGTCAAGACCCGCTGACAAATATATCGGAGTTTTAACGTCTATCTCGTGTGCCGCCTGTATTTGTGCTCCAAGTAAATCAAAATCCAAATGAGGATGTATTTCGTTTGCTTTTGACGGATGATATGCCCAACCGTGGTGACATTTTGAAAATAGTGTAATCGAATTTATATTTCCTTTTTTCAGTGCAGTCTGAAATTGTTTTTTATCAAACTTTTTGCCTATATCTTCAATATGTTCACTTGTATGAAAATCAAGATGTACCTGTCTGAATCTCAATTATTGTCAGCTCCTTTCGTGCCATATATTATCTCAAATCTATTGAATAAATATCTGCGATTTCGTTTCCGTTGGTTGAAGTTAAAGTAAAACGAATTGCTTTTGTGGTTTTTCCGATTTTGATTTTTACAAGACGTTGATGATTTTCCTTTATCCCGTCAATTTCTTGCCACTTATCATCAGCGTTTTTAATTTCTATTTTCATATCTTTAACAAGAGTTTTCGGTACGTTAAGTGCCGGAGCATTTTTATGTACATTACAGGTATTCATTTTCTCGGGAATATATTTTCCCGCACCTGTTGTTTCTCTGTTAAGGTCGCTGTTAAATACAAATCTAACTTCATTTATTGCCTTTTCACTTTCAAATGAAAATGTTACAGTATCACCGATTTTACCGCTCCAACAATTTTTATCATCACCGTAATGTCTTTCAATACCGTTTAAAAGCAATTCGGCATCTTCGCCTGTTGATGTAATTGTTGCACTTTTTGTAAGTTCTGAAATCTTTGTTTTGCAGTAAGGCAACCAACAATCATCATCCATAAGCATTTGTTGCAGCTCGCAAATATATTTTTCAGAAATTTCTCTCGGTGTTGCATCGTTTTTTATCGCTATTGCCGACGCAGTTCCGACCGCTTGTCCAAGCAATGCACAAGTAGCCATAACTCTCGATGCGCTCATTGCAGTATGCGTAACACTGATATTTCTGCCTGCAAAATAAAGATTTTCGATATTAACCGAATATAAACATCTGTAAGGTATTCCAAACGGTGAAGGTGCAGGATGAAATATATTAGGCTTATCCTTAGTGTTTATCCCTGCGGGATTGTGGTCATCCATTGTCCAACCGCCGTATGCTGCAATATCATCAAAATGACCTCCGTCTCTGACATCGTTTTGATTCATTATATAATCTCCGACATATCTGCGACTTTCACGTTTTCCCGGAAGAAATCCGACAAAATCAAGTTCCCAGTTATCCGCATCATATTCACCGCTGTTTTTCACAAAATCCCATATACCGTATGCGATACTTATAAGCTCATCACGAAGTTTTTCTGTATCGTGAATAGTGTCACCTTCACCGCCGAGTTCCATATACCAAAAATTTTCTTCGGGGTCATTCATATCGGGCAAACGATACGGTAAGTCTTCTTTCGTGAACTTTCTTGCCCAAGACGGAGCAATAAATGTGTGCTTTTTATCTGTTTCCCTTGCCTGAATAAGACACGATAATCCCATTGTTTTCTTATCGGCTTGCTCAGGCGCTATGCTTTCGCCGAACTCATTTCGGCTTTCACGACCCCAACGATATTCTGCACCCGAAAGAGGTGCGAGAATGCTGTCACCCGAACAATCAGCAAACAATTTTGCTTCAATTATATGATAACATTGCGTTGTGGTTTGCCAACCGATAACTTTTTTTATTTTTGAACCGTCCATTTCTATATCATTGCATGAACAATTCAAAATCGGTGTTATATTTTTTTCATTATTGATAAGTTCAAACAGTATAGCGTCCCACATCGGATAACGTCTGTAAGGATTTCTGTAAAGGGTTTCAAGTGCAATTTCTTCAATAATGCCTGTTTCTCTGTTGTTTTTACCATGTGCACCGCACACCCACATTCTGATTTCGCTTGACGCATTGCCGCCGTATACAGGGCGGTCATGCATAAGTGCAACCTTTATTCCGTGACGTGCCGCCGCAACTGCCGCACACATACCGGCAAGTCCGCCGCCTACAACACACAAATCAACTTTGTGATAAATACTTTTAAGGTTTGTATTCATTTATTTTCGCTCCTTTCAAGTATTTTTTATGTTAAATTCAAACTTTGTTTCAACCGTTTTTGTTTTAACAATATACTTCAAATCCACTGTATAGACTGTTTTTTGCTTATTATAATGTGACGCATATGTCACTTCGTTTATTTTACATTCAAAATCAGAAACATTGTAACACATCTCTGTATTTCCGATTTTTAAACCGTTTTCACATTCAGTAGGTTTAACATCAAAAACAAAATGCTCCGTAACATCATTTTTATCTGTGTCAAATGCGAAATTATCGTTTAAAACAATTTTATCATCATAAAATTCAAATTTTCGTGTTAATTCTTTTAATGAGCAATCATTGTAAGCATCTTTACAATCTATTATAAGTTCATTTTCTGTGGCTTTCACAATATTTCCACGATATTCTTCACCTTCTTGCTGTACAATTCCGTTTACCACAGGCACACTGTGTGCCAATGCCGACGGCGGAAAATATTTATATCTTTTTGAACTGAAATAGTCCGACGTATATTCGCCTCTGCCGGGGTCTGTTACTATTTTATCGCCACCGACATTTAACAAAAATACGCCTATATCGTTATGATTATGTGATTCTTTATTATCTCCCGCTTTTGCGGCAAATTCATAATTACTTGTTCTTTTTATATACCAACCTGCATTTTTAAAATAATCAAAACCATTTTCTGATTCTGTTTGTACTTTAATGTTATTTTTTCGCCATGCAAAATCTCTGATAAAATGAGCAAATCTGTAACAATCATCACCGTCAAATTCAAGCGAGCAGTTATCATCATGTACTGCTATTTGGCTGTATTTTTGTTTAAAAAAGTGTATTAAACCGCTTCTTTGCGTAAACTTATCTCCGCAATCGGAAAATGTGACTGTATTATTATTTTTAAACCATAATTTTTGCGGAAATACTGCGATATTTTCAACTTTTTTATTATCGAAAAGATTATCTTTTCCGTCACTGTACTGATACAATAACTGTGCGAAGTATGTAAAATACCCAAAGCCGTATGCCCAATAATTTATTCCCTCTACACACGCACCGTCATCACCAAAACCTTTTAGATAATATTCCAAAGTTTCCTTTATTCGCGGTAAGACTGTTTGAATTTCCTCATCAGTTCCGAAGTATAAAAATGCACTTCCGACACTTCCGGCACATACGGCAGACCAGTTATTCTCTAAACAATCCCAACTGTTTTTTCTACCTGATAAATAAGGTTTTAAGACACGTCTGTAAACTTCATATTTAATTCTTTCGACTATGGTTTTATCAAGCTTATCGCTTAATATATGCGAAATTTCAGCCAATGCAAATGCCGTTTCAGACGCAAATAAATCAATATGCGTTATACAATTTTCAATATCGGTATTTTGCGGAATATGTGCCGGCAAAGCCCAAGTAAATTCATCAAGAATTGACCATATAATATCTTGCAAGCATAAGTGGTATTTTTCATCATCATATAAAATATTTAGTATTGCAAAGTCGTTCAATCGTCTTCTATGCAAAAAATACTCATATTCATATTCTTTTCGACTGCCTGTAACATAAAACTTTTTAAAAGATGTATATGTCAATGCGGCTATGTCTTTATTTGCGAATTTTTCTGAATCCGACTTTATTCTCTCAACCTGTTGTTTCAAAAATATATCGTTTTTTACGTTTTCTTTTATGTTTTTATTCTCTGTAAAAAGTCTGTTTGTCATTTTCTACTCCTCAATAAAACCTGCTTTTGTCACGCATTCAAGCCATGCACGAGCCATTATTTCATGTCCCGCATTTGTCGCATGAATACAATCGACTGACCAATGTTCTGGAGGTGCAATTTTTAATGCCTCTTGAAATTTTTCAAAATACGGTACAAACACTGCATTATACTTATCAGCAAGTTCCTTTACTATCTGACGACGCTCCGTGAGTTGTCCGTTCCAAACGTCCCAATCTCTGACTATATCACGACCAAGTTCGGGAGTATTATTTGTAATCTTAAATAGAAACGGTTCTCCAAGCACCAATTTTAAATCTTTATTCTTCTCTAATGCCTCATTTATCATTAACTCATATATAAACTTAAATTTCTTTGCGTCCGCACCTTGATTCATACGTATTGCAAAGCCAATATCATTCACTCCGCTTAAAATACTTAAAATATTACAATCAATATTTAATGCGTCCTCAATCCAGCGACTGTATGTATCGGCAATACGACTGCCGTTATACGCTTTATTCCATACTACAGTATCGGGATAATCGCATAAAAGCTTTGACGCAATCAGATTAACATAGCCGTAACCGTATGCTTGAACAGGATTATGACCTGTTTTATCTCTTCCGCAATCTGTAAGTGAATCACCTTGAAACAATATCTTTAACATAACTATTTCCCTTCTTTTATTCTGATTTTTCCGTACATATGTGCTGTTTTGTCCGGCATTGTAGAATGAAATAATGTGTATGGGTATCTAAGCATACTCGTTTCTTCAACTTTTGCCTCAAGTTCCATAAGAAAACTGTCTGTATTTTTACTGATACCTAATTTTTCAAAAGTTAATTTTACTGTTTCGCCTTTTTTTAGTTTAAACGGCGTTTTTACTATTTCTTTAACTTTCGGTTCATTTTTGAAAACATATGTAATTTCAGCCGGGCATCTAAGTTGCGGTGCCGGTACAAGTTCATTGCCTTTTTTCAAAAGTGCATATATTTCGCCGAAGTCTGTTTCCTCTGCCGAAAACATAACTTCGCCCTCTGCACTCGGTACAGGCATTGCAGTGTACAATAAAAATTCAGTTGTCTTTTCAGAGTCGTTCATTATGATAAGCTCACTGTCTTTCACCGCAATTCTTACTTCCGCACATTTTGTATTATAGTAATTTACAAATTGATATTTCGGACAATCGTTTATATTTTCCGACACAATCATAGGTAATTCCAAATACAGGAATGTATTTTCTATCTCATTCTTATTGTTTTTTAAATAAAAAACATATTTACCCGCTTGCAATTTCAAATTAAATTCGTATGATTGGCTTTCATTCGGGTCGATGTTGTATTCAAACGACTGCTCTTTTTCGGTATTCTTTGGCGATATTGCAAATGCAGCCGTTCCATTCATCGCTACATCACTTTTATTGTGAAGTATTACTTTGATGGTTCCTTTATAAAATCCGTTATCTGGTTTAAAATCATCTTGCATTACTATTTCAGACTCAAGAACTGTTCTTTCATTTTTCAAATTATCCGCCGTAACTGAAATTCCGTCTACGAATTCATATACATTAAGTCCGAGTTCTTTGGGAGTCAGTGCATATTTTCCGTTTATATTAATGTTGTGAAAATTTACATTTCGGATATTGTGTTTTTCGCTAAATCCCTCAATTCTTGAATTAGATAGCAATATATCGTTATTATCAGTTCCTAAATATTTGATATTTGAAAAAGTAATATTTCGTATATCGCCCATTTTATTATCTCTGTTCCATACAGAGTCTGCAATACGAATATCAAATAATTGTGCGCCGGGAGTATCTTCTATTCGGATATTATCAAATACAATATCAGATACTTCCGCGTGATCGCCGTGATGAATACCCATAAGCGGATAACCTGTATCAGAATGAATTATATCTATATTCTCAAATTTTATATTCCTCACTTTGTCTGCTCTGAGTTCAACGCCTACTTCCATAGGTCTTGCAAAATCATTCCATAATACAGAATTTTTAAATATGATATTTTCACAGTTTCCGGTACCCAGTGCTTTTACAACAAACGAATCGTCCCATACTCTCGTGAAAATATCGGACACGGTAACATTTCTTGAACCGCAAATATCAATACCGTCGGAATTTCCTCTGCACCCAAATATTTTGACATCTGAAATATTTACATCATCACAACCTGTAATTCTCATACTCCAGTCATTACTGTCCTCAATTATAATGCCTTTTATCGTAACATTCTTACAGTTTATTATATCGATACTTCGTGCAAAGTTTTTTCGCATTTCGTATGTATAACGTTCCATACATACTCTGCCTCTGCCACAAATAGTTATGTTATTGCAATTCTTTGCAACTATATTGCCGTAAAGTGTTGCTCCTTCTTCAATATACACTGTGGTGTTATCTTTTTCAATAAGCAATGTTCCTGTTTTATACTCACCTTGTGTGATTTTTATATAATTATGTGTCGGACCGATAAATTCTTCCTTGTATGCAAAAATCATAAGGTTATTATTACTGCTGCCATTTATTTCGACTGATAATTTAACAGGACGGTCTACCGACAATATTATCTTTCCAAAACTTATCTCAAACGATATACCTGCACTTAACGGACGTATAACTGCCGATTTTATTTCTGTTTCAGACTCAATTACTATTTCTTCTCGGTCATCTACATTAAACATTACATATTCCATATGCTCAGTGGAATTATATGGTTTGGGATAAACTTTGCAACTGTGAACTCTAAGCAATTCACCATTTTTTAAAACCTTGTAATTCATTTTGCTTTTCCTTCCTGTTTAAATAATATATAAAAGAGGGGACATCTGCCCCCTCTTTTATAAGTCCAAATTAATTTGAAGGGCCAACAGGTTCATTATTACCCATTTTACTCATATCAATATTTTGGAATTCCGGAATCTTTTTGAATACTTCACTATCGGACTTCAATTCATAGTTTCCGTTAGCATAATCAACAAATCCCGGATCTGATGTTGTTAAATAGTTGTTTGTACCCTTTATCAATTCAGGCGCACCTCTTGTACCCTGAGGATTGACAGTTCCGTTTACCTGACTAAGTTTAAACTTGATATTAACAACAAGATTTTCGTCAAATACATTTGTTGCAACAGATTTATAATATTCATCTTTGAATGTAGCAAGTTCAGGATATTTTGCCGCAAATATCGGATTTGCCGCATATTTTTCAGCCAATTCTACTCTTTCTTTTTCCTCTTTCTTTGTCATATCCCACGTTGCACCCGGAGCATATGAGTTCCAACCAAGGAATGTTGCGCTACAATCAACAAATATATTGCCTTTAAGTGTGTTTCTGTTACCTTGTGCCGTTACACCGATAACATTATTGGCACCGTCTGAACCGATGTTTGCAAATACATTATTGTAAATCTGCAAAGCGTGACCGTAGTTATCTGTTCTTATTGCCGAAACATTAAGCTGTTTCTTATATTCACCGACCGGATAAATACCGATATTGTAAATATAGTTGTTCTTTATAACACTGCCTCGCCATTGCGGTACATATTCGTTTCTGGTATAAATAGCGTCCATATCCAAACATTCTTTAACCGCATCGTGAATTTTATTATATTCAATTACATGGTCATTACCATGATAGTTAAATATACAGTGCGGAGCGTCATACAAATCATTGTATGCAACGTGAATACCGACACCGTGCATTGCAATCGCAGGAACATATGATTTCTGCAAATATCCTACATGGTGAATATTATTATTCAATATCTCGTTATTGCTCGGTGTTAATGTCTCCAAATCACCGCCGCGAAGATATAACGCAGTACCGCCGATATTTTTAATATGGTTATTATCCAAATGAACATCTGTACCGTTTATAATAATACCGCCTGAGCCGAAATTAAAGATATTACAATTCTTCACATCAATATGATTTACACCGTTACCGTCATCGACAAAACCGTCCCAAACGTGTCCCGGGAATACCTGTGAGTCGGTATATTTATCTATGTCAGCTATATAAACCGACGAACCCGAACCCTTCGTGAAGTTTGCACCGTTTAAGTCGGCTCCTCTCGAAATCATCCAATCTTTGAAACTCGGTATTGAATATCCCGCACTTGCACCAAGTACCGCATATCCACGTCCGCCTTTCATTGTAATGTTACTTACATTGACATATTCAGCACCGTTAAAGTTGAAAATCGGAGTTTTCAGCATAGACAAGCCAATTTCATAATTACCGCTTGTAAAATCTGACGGTGCGTAATAGTAAAGTTTGCCGGTGTCACGGTCAATGTAGTATTCACCCTCGGTATCAAGTTCTTCAAGCAAGTTTTCACCGTAGAACCAACCGTTTGTATAGTATGTATTAATACGTCCCTCTTTTATAGTCAAAAGTTTCTTTGACGTATCAATTTTATCTATCGGATATGTGTTGTTTTCATAGTTGATTGAAATTGTACCGACTATATAAGCGTCCTTAGCGTCTTTCCACTTAGAAACTCTTTCATCCGTATAGCGGAATCCGAAATTATCTGTATCTACACTATCTGTAGGAACAGATAGTGTACCACTGTTCGGATAACGTGCAAGAGTTTGGTTTTCATCATTTACAATAAGTTCTGCCTGTGCATATCGTCCTTTATTGAAATAGTGATAGCCTCTTGTACTTAATTCACCGTAATCTGTAATACCATGTTCCTTAAGGTCAACCATAAGGACTTTTGACGCGGCATTTTTATCAATCATAACGTTTTTAGCCGTATCATCAGCCGCAGTAAACCAACCCTTTTCCAAAGGTACTTGACCAGAAATCGTTACAGCCTCTCCCGGATATGATGTATATGTTATCGTGCTGCCCTCTTTACCGGAATCTTCTTTTGTAAATGTCATACCCTCGTCTATATAGTATGTACCGCCACGAAGATATACAGTTACACCGCCTTCAGGCAATGAATTTGCCGCATTCATATTTCTGATTGTTTCTTTTGCTTTCTGAACCGTTGCAAACGGTGAGCTTTCACTACCGTCATTATTGTCACTGCCATTCGGCGCAACGTATAACTTAGCCGATGATGTTACATCACCGCTGTTGTTATTAGGTCCGTTTCCGTTGTCAGGCTTTTTTATTCCACCGTTTTTATCTATCAATCTCACTGCAATAACACTTGCCTCAGCTCGTGTTATATTACGATTTGGTTCAAAACAGTTATCATGATTGCCGTTTACTATTTTCTTGTCATATGCAATAAGAACATACGGCTTGTATTCTTCAGCTATTTCCGCATAGTCGTAGATTTTTGCTTTTACGGCATTTTCATCTGCGATTGCAGTGTCAGATAAAGCGTTGGCTATAATTTTTGCCGCTTGACTTCTTGTCAAAGTTGCATCATAATCTGAATATTCATCAGGTTCTATTAAACCTAATTCAACAGCTTTCTGTATATAAGGCGTTGCCCAATATCCATCACCCGGCTCTGTTTCAAAGCCGAGTGATTTCACCATCATAGTCAGAAATTCCGTAACACTCACATATGAATCAGGTCGTATTGTCCCGTCATCATATCCGCATATCACACCATAACCGTTAAGACGCATCATAATAGATTTTGACCAATGCTCTGAAAGATCCGAAAATTCCGGTTCTCTCGTTATTGCGGCAAATGTTGTTGACTGCAAAGTGACCGCAGTTGCAAGCAAGACTGTCGCTATTTTTCTAAATCTATGTGACATTTTCTATTCTCCTTCAGTTTCATTCTCCTTCACTTTGAGTTGTTTCATTCCCCTTATTTGCTCTCCATTCGTCTATCTGACGTTGAATTTCCTCAACGATTTTATCATCGCCGGCCGCAATAAGTTTTTGTTGGAATTCTTCGTACAATCCCATAGGATCAGCCGCCGCACCGGAGTTAAGAGATTTCTTATATTCGCCTATTACAGCTGTTACCTGTGCAAGCTCCATCTTTATAGGGTCTGTATCTAATGTAAAGCCTCTGAGTTTTGAATCTTCGGCTTTATCATTTACACTCTTAATAAAGTCGTTATCGTATATTGGACTCTTGTCCTGCATATAGATTTCATAACCGTTAAATGTGTTACCCATTGCAAATCTGTATTGTCCGTATGGGCTTTCAGAAGTCGGTTGTGATGTATAACCTATAGGTTGAATTTCCTTGTCGTTTACCTTTGTATAATGTTCGCCCTCAATACCGAATACAAGCAGATTGTACAAATCTTTGCCCTTTTCAGTATTCATAAGACCGATTAACTGCATTGCTCGTTCAGGGTGTTTTGAATTGATTGATATTGCAGTATTCGATGCAGATGCGGCATATGGAATGTAATGCTTGTTCTCAAACGGAATTTTTACGTATGCAGTTGAACCTGCAGCTTTTTTACTGTCAATTTCAGATTGAGTAGGCATATATCCCTGACCGACGATATAGTTTGGACCGCCCTTTACTTCGTAATCTTCAGTACCGACATTTTCAGCGGTAAGAATATCTTTTCTGATATATCCCTTATTGAACCAATCAGCATATACTTGAACAAATGTCTTGTATTCCGGAGTTCTGTATAGGTTAATCGGTGTATAATCATCACCGCTTGCTTTTATCTTATATGGACTTGAAATCCATTCGTAGCCTTTTTCAACGTGATCGGCGAATCCGTAAACACCCTTTTTTAAATCTCCGCCGTCCTTAATCATTTTTATGTATTCTTCAATCTTATCCCATGCCTCTTTATCCATAGTTTCCTTTGATGAGAAGAAATCGGCAAGTTCTTCAATATTTATCTTGTCTTTATACTTTTCATATATGTCAATCGGAAAATCAAGCGATGACACATATGATACCATTTGTTGCATACACGGTATACTGTAAAGTTTTCCGTCTACACGTTGTTTATCCATAATTGCGTCCGGTATTTCTTTCTTTAAATCAGGAGCATATTCATCGATTAAATCATCCAATTCCAAATATGAACCTTTTTTTACTTCGCTTGTGTACGGAATCATCCAGCCATGCCATACTATATCAAGATCTTCATTTGACGCACTTGCAAGTTTCCATTTTTCAGCATAGTCAGAAGATGTCACACATTCAAATTCTACTTTTGTATTCGGCAAATATTTTGCAAGTTCTTCATTAAACTTATCCCAAACTTTCTGTGAATCTTGTTGTTCACCTGGACCCAAAAACATCCATTTTAATGTTACCTGTTCATCACCTGTGTCCTGCACCGGTTGAGTTCCGCAACCACTGAGCAGCATAGTAGCTGCTGCAGTGGCTGCAATGATTCTTTTTACATACTTCATAATTTTTCCACTCCTTCTTGTTTTATTTTTTATCTAAATATTACTACCAATTTTGGTGACCACCAGTATGAATTTATAAGCACACGGTCGCCCTCTCTTAAATCTGATGCCGAAGAATTGTATATTTCTCCGTCACTGCTGTCATAACGATAAGTTGTTGAATTAATAAGCATTGACTGATATTGTTCTGCACCGTTACGGTCAACATATTTTACAATAGCCGTTCTTCCGTTATCGGCAACCGATATAACATCAGCAATCATATTTCCGTTTAGCTGAATGTGATCGCCGTCTATTCTTATCGGACCTATATCGTCCACTCTGACAATAACTCTAAGCATTTCAACTTTATCGTTTGATGTTGTATATTCAATAATATCACCGTGTTTTAAATCTTCTACTTTTATATTTGAATAATCAACACGGTCTTTCCAGTTTGTTGTCGGTTGGTCATATATTATATGATCACCGGCAAACACGCTTTGTCCGCCTACAAATTGAATTAATGTACCAACTTCGTCATCTTCGTTGACCGCCGTACATATTTCATCAATTATGCAAGGTGTACTGTATTTACCTTCACTTGCCGTATTACTTACGACTGCTCCCAATGCTCCGCCCGGACCTGCGTCATACAGATACAATGGTGCCGGCAGAGACATATCTGTTGTAGACAGCTTTGTTTCAATTTTATATGCCTTTTCATTATCCTTATCCGCAGGAACCATAAATCGAATTGTCTTTCCGTTTACGAAATTGTATGGTTTGTTTTCGGCCATATTTTTATAAAAACGCAATCCGCTTTCCACTCCTGCACTGTTCTTCGGATGAGCATTTAATACAAATTCTTCATCACTGGCAACATAATATGTTTCAGAAGTTTTATTTACTGCCGTTTTTATATTCTTTATGTAGCCGTTATCATCGGTTTTACAGATAATAAGTTGGTTTACACTTCCGTCCGGGCTTGTTGTTTTCAGCATTTCCGGAACATCGGCTTTGTCAACTCTCTTATCATTGAACGTAATTTTCTTATCCAATGTATACGTTTCAAATGTTCCGTCTTTCATAAACAATCTTATTTCACCTGTCGCAGGACCCGGTTCATAATAACAATTAACTACATAAGCATAATTCTTTGATGTTCCCGAAACCGCATATGCCGCAAGTTGATTGAAATAATCAATGTAAAATACGCCTTCATTACCGACTGTCGGCTCATATGTACTGCTTTGACCTTCGTCAAGTCTTGAAATATATTCATTTGTAAAAACGTATTCCGTTCCGTCTTCAAGTACGGCATAATGCTTAGTACCTTTATTATAAAGTTTTGTTGCCTTGCCTGTTACTTGATTATTTGAAATCAAAATCTCGGCACTTAGGTTGCCTATTGTATTTTTACTCATAGCAATCGACAGAATACTTCCTGTTGAAATACTTGAAAAATCAGCCTCTTTACCCTCTGCAAAATATTTTGCATTTATATTACTTTCACTGCTTAAATCAAGTGAACCTTTATCATATTTAAAATATAAAAGGCTGTCTGTCGCAATAGCTTTATCAACAATAAATGTTTCATAATCTTTGATTATAACGGTATCGTATGTACTTCCGCCATTGTTACTGATTAAACGTACATATCCGTTATCGGCTTGAAGATCTGCGTCTGATACAACATCAAGTTTTTTTCCGTTATAGATAAATGTTGCATTATCAGAAATTTTTGCTTTCTTGATTTTGTTGTTATCATAATATTCAAATTTTTCTTTTGACACATTTTCCGCAATATCTTCCGATTTTACTTCAATCATTTCGGATTTTTTATCGGCAACTACGTGCATAATATAATATCCGCAATCGTCAGCCTTATAGTAAGCCGTTACTTTCATTCCTAAATATTGAGAAAAATCAATTCCGTTTGTTTCAAAAATTTCATTGTTGATTTTTACGTTATTTTCTTCATATTCATCATCGGCACTGTATAGTGATGTATTTCCATATGCTCCGACTATTCCGGTATAGCGGTAAATATTAAGTGCATAACCCATATATTCTTCGTTGTTATCCGAAGAAACAACCGAATTGTTTTCATAACCTGTTATTACACGATATTTCTTACCTTCCAACACGTTTTGAATCATCACTGCCGCATCGGTGTAGTTGACTTCTTCATTTACAGCACCGCTTACACCTTTTAGAATGTCGTTTGATACAGCGGTAGCATAATATCCGCTTGGGTATCCGCCTTGTTGTTCTGCCCATTCACTGTAACCGGTAATCGAAATCATTACCTTAACAGCCTCGCCAAGTGTAAGTACTGCGTCAGGCTTAAATTCAGCCTGTCCGTAACCCATCATTATTCCGCGTTCATACAACAATTCGATACTTGCTGCCGCGTCATTATCAGGTAACACATCAGAGAAAATTCGGCGAGGAGCATTTGTTAGGGAGGACTCCACGCCCATAACTCTGACAATTATTTTAGCAAATTCAGCTCTTGTTATTGCATTTGAGGCATTTTCTTCTGTAATATCGGTGTATATTTTCAAATCATTCATCAGCGAAATAGCCTCTGACTGTTTTTCACTAAGGCTGCCCTCTGCCCATACACAGTTTACAGAAAATATTAAACATAGAGTGAATATGCAAATGCTTATCCATTTCTTCATATATTTTATTATCTCCTTTCGCAGTTTTTTGTGTCATAAAAATCATTCCACAGCAGGATGAAGTTTATCATAGACACGTTTAATCATTACTGCCGCCTGTGCCCTCGTCGCAGGTTGCTTTGGAGCAAACAATTCGTCAGTTATTCCATAAATAAATCCCATATCCGCCGCCTCGACAATGTAATCATATGCCCAATAACTTATATCATCAAGGTCATTGAAGTACAATGATTTACCTTTTTCTAATTTTGTATTTGTCTTGCTGTTATATGCCGCAACAATAACTCTTGCAATTTCTTCGCGGGTAATATCGGCATTCGGTTTAAATAAACCGTCATATCCGCTCATATAATCGTTACTTCTTACTGTCTGAACATATCCCGAATACCAATCGTCACTTACTACATCAAAGAAACTGTTTTCATATTTGGTTGTATCCAACCCCATAGCTTTGCTAATCATCGTTGCAAATTCTGCTCTTGACACTCTGTCTTCCGGTCTGAATTTATCGTTTTCATCACCGTTGACAATTCCGAGTTCTGCCATATATTCAACATCTTCTCTTGCCCAATGATTTTTCATATCTTTAAAACGAAGAAGATATGTGTCCAACTCGTCTTCTGTCTTTTCAATTTCATTCTTATCTTGCGGCGGAATAGCAACTGTACCGGTATCAGTTTTTACATCTGCCGGTGAGGTTGATTTGCTTGGAGATGAGCTTCCTCCGCCGCCACCGCCGCCACCGCCGCCGGAATTACCTCCCGACGATGGATTAATGCTGTTAAGCTTGTCTAAAAGTTCTTCTCGTATCGGCAAATCATAAAATGCCAAAACAAGTTTTTTAGCGTCGTTTATGTTTGTCGATGATTTACTGTAAACAGCTTTATTTACTGCACTTGATACCTTATTAAGTTCAAGTGTAATTTCAAAGACTTTGAGTTGCTTTATCTGCAATTCACCGTTATACTCAAGATATATTTTATCTTCAAATGAACTCTTTTGTTTTCTGTAATCATATGAGGCTTTTATATCCTGATAGTCACCTGTTGCTGTTACTTCTGCGATTGTACCGCCTTTTTCTGATACAAGTCTTATTTTACTGTCCTTTGTAGCTTTAACTTTTGCAACAAAGCCGTAACTGCTGTCATTTGTTAAAGTCAGAACTTGATATGCTCCTGTACCCGATGAATTTAAAATGTTTTCTTCATTGTCTTTAATAATACTTAAAACCGTATTATCTTTAGGGAACCATCCCTGTACGGTATCTTCTGTTAAATCACCGTTAATGCAAAGATTATCAGCCTTTTTTACAACAAGTTCATATTTGACTTCTGTTGACGCCGCATTCTTTTTTGATACACCTGTAATTGTAACTTTTTTATCTTCTCTGCTCGGTCGAATAACAGTTCCGTCTGTTTTGATTACGTCTTCATTACTGCTACGCCAAGAAATTGTACTTCCAAATGTGCCTTTTGTAATAAGATTAAGATTTTCCGTTACAGGTACTGACGTATCTATTTTAAATTCCGATAAATCTTCTTTTGCCATTCTTAGGTCGGTGTATTGAAGTTTAACGTCTTTTTGCACCGAGATTTCAGTATTTTGAGAATCGGTTGCTTTGATTGAAATAACGCCTAAAACGGCTTTACTGTCTACAGTTAATTCGCCTGTCGTTTCATTGATTGAAACGCCTTCCATGCTTTCAATTTCTTTCGGTTCAACGCTCCAGTTTGTTTTTCTTCCGACCATTTCTTTGTTTATTTGGTCATAAAGTTTTGCCGAATATGTAAATGTTTCTTTTGCATTATCCGGAATAAATATCGAATCGGGTGCCTCAACAAATTCAATCTTATCTGCAGCACGTTTTGTAATATTTATTGTCTTTTCTTGAGCATTTTGCGGTTTTACCTTAGACGATGCTTTTATAACAAGCTCACCTGCCTGCGTATCTTTATCAACCGTAAAAGTATTTGTTTTCTCATCGAATTTAACACCGTCAGGCATTGATACAACTGCTATTTCCGCATTTCTGTTCATTTTCTGTCCGTCTGTACCGATAACTGTTGCAGTATATGTATACTGTTCATCATCTTCGCCGTCAAGAGGTATTGCCATTTTGTCATTTCCCTCTATTTCTATATGATCTTCATCGACAACAGTTACTGTAAAATCTTTTGTTTTTCCTTTTTCTGTAGTTGCACGATATTTTATTTCGTGTCCGCCTACCGTTTTGCTGTCTATTACTAACTGAGCACTTGAATCGCTTACCGATTCGGATATTACACCATCAGGCAAATCAGATATTAATTCAAACTTTTCGATATTATCATTTGAAATTTCACCTTTATAATCATAATGTACAGGCTCTAATGTTTCCGAATACATACCCGATTCGGGAATTTCAAATCTTGTATCTTCAAGGACTATATCATCTCTTGCCACATCGTAATATACCCACTTATCATCTTCGTTCACAAGCATAAACAACTTCGTCTTTGACGCTACGAGGAACATACCGTCGTTTATTGCACTTATTGAACGAATTTCTTCATTTGACTCTGAACCATTGCCCGATTCCGCAATCACCCACGGTACATCAACGGTAAGTGACGAACTGTCATTCGGAGCGATTAAAATTTTACCCGAAGCAGTACCGAGAACCACGTTATCACTGTTTACTCCGACAGAGGTAAATTTTTCAGTGTTATCTGTTCCGTCAGACAATTTCATTGCCGAAAAATTATTATACTTTGTCGTTTCGTCATTCACCAAAATTCTTAGTACGGCAGTTCCGTTTATCATAACCCAACCGTTAAATCCTTCGACATATTCCATATCGTAAGGCTGTGCCGAAATATTTGATGTCAATGTAGTCTTTGTACCCTCTGCGTCGAAATACCATATTTTGTACTGATCGCCTACCGCATATCTCATAGGGTCACTTGGTGTTAAACCTATAGTTTTAGCAACTGCACTTTTGTCAACCAACTTGAATGCTGTTGAGTCACTGCTTATAGGCGGAGTGTCGTCAAGGCTGTTATAAACCTTGACTACTCCTCCTGCCGCAAGAGCCAATGTCTGACCGTTTGTTGCAACCGTTGTATTTGAACCGACCATACTTTCATTTGTCGATTCGCTCCAAGTTGTACCGTCATCTGAAATAAAAATTTTATTATTCGCCGCAAGTACAAACTTTTGTTCTTTCTCCCACCATACAACTACTTGTCTTGTATTAGGATTACCGAAATGTTTTGCCTGTGACAATGTTTTTTTCAAAGTCCAGTCACTGCCGTTATCTGAAACATATATTTGTGCCGGTGTTGTTCCCGAGCTTAAATCTTTTGCAACTGCTACATAAATACCCAATTCGGGACTGTAACAAGTATCTACAAAAGTGTATGTTCCCGATATTGAATCAGCCATAACAGGTGTTACAGAAACTATGCTAAACAGCATTATTAAAGAAATCAGTGCTGATAGTATTTTTTTCAATTATACTCACCCTTTCTATTTTTTTACTCCCACACTTTCGTCTTTTAAAAGACCGATATTTTCAAAATCAATCTTAGGTAAATCAGGATTTTCCTTATAGACGCTACTGTCTTCCTTTATTGTGAAATCTCCTCCGCTATAATTAACAAATCCCGGATCAGACTTTGTAATAATATTACCGGCCGCCTCTACCAATCGGTCATTTGCGAAAAATCCTTGTGAAGCAGGATTGCCGTTTAGTGTACTTAGCGGGAATTTAATATTTACAATTAAATTATTATTAAACTTATTTGCATTTTCATATGCCGCAAAATGATGTTTAAAGAAGTCAGCCACTTCCGGATTGCTTTCCGAATATTTCGGACTGTATATCTGCCACTGTGCATATATTCCTTTTACGCTGTCTGACTGCACATCCCATTTAGCGTCCGGATTATATGTATGAGAACCTTCATATGTACCTGACGTATCTATAAATATATTACCGTTTACAACGTTATCAATTCCTTGTGCACATACACCTCTGATTCCGTTTGCATTTTGATAACCTATATTATAGAATACATTTTCAAGTACCTGTAATCCGTTACCGTTGTTATCGGTACGAATACCTGCAACGTTCATTTGCTTTTCGGTAAATGTCTGCTGTCCCAAATCGTGTATAAAGTTTCTTCTGATAACAACATTTCTTTCCCAAGGATACTGATATACATTCAAATAAATAGCATCCATATCGTGGAACTCTTTAACTGCGTCATATATGTTATTATACTCAATCGTATGATTAGGTCCGTATATAATAACTGCCGAATGCGGCATATCGTGAACCTCATTATGACTTACTGTTGTTCCTACGGAACGATAACCGACAAGTATACCTGCCTGATAAGAACGTTCTATTTGAGCGGCTTTGTAAATATGGTTATTTTCTACAACATTTCCGCTTGAGATGATATTGTCATAATCACCGCCGCTTATGCTGATACCCGTACTGCCAATATCGTGGATTAAACTGTTCTTCACAGTACATTCCGTACCGCTCAGATATACACCGTTTGTTCCCGTATCTGCTATTTCACAATTTTCAACCGTAATATTTTTTGCGTCTTTTATACGGATAACTCCGGCTCTTGACGATTCCATTTTCAGATTCTTAAATGTTACATTGCTTACATTTGTACCCGAAATAAGATTTTCACTTAATTGCGATAACCAAATATCCGAATTTTCGCTAAATCCGTCTTTCGGATATAAGTACAACATTTTTGTATTTCTGTCGATATAATATTCACCAGGTTGGTCAAGTTCTTCAAATATATTTTCGTATCTTATAAAATGCTTTGAATAATAGCTTGTAACCGAACCTTCTTTTAATGTGATTTGTCCCGGCTCTATTTTTTCTATCGGGAAGTAACCGTAGAAATAGTTTGGTCCTAAGACGCCTGAAGTATATATTTCATTGATATTTGTTTTCCACTTAGTAGGACGGTCATAATCAATTTTATAAACCGCACCTTCCAAAACTCCTTTTTTACTTCTTGCACCACTTCTTACTATATCGGTTGTACCTACCCAATCACTGTTAGGCCATCTTGCAAGCTGCATTCTGTCACTGTCAATGTATAATTCCGCTTGCGGTATCACATCGGCTGAAATTCCGTAACCACGTCTTGAAAGTTGACCTAAATCTTCAATACCCATTTTTCCGAGGTCTAATTCCAATACTTTATCTGATACCGTTTTATCAAGAAGTTTTGACGCCATATCCGATGAAATCTTCTTAAATTCATTATACGGTAACTTTGTTCCGCCTGTAATTCTTGCAACTTCTCCCGGATACGAAGAATATGTAACAGGATTATTTTCTGTTCCCGAATCATTAGAACCAAGTTCTAACGATTTATCAAGTACATAATCCCCTCCGCGAAGGTAAACTGTTATTCCGCCGTCAGGATAATTTCCGGAAGATATAATTTCACGGACTTTATCTCTCGCTTTTTCAAGTGTTTTTAACGGTGAGTCAATCGTACCGTCATTTTCATCATTTCCAGTATTTGCAACATAAATTATATTTTTCAAAATAGGATTATCAATAATTCCGCCGTTATTATCGGTGAAGTTACCGACTTTAATCATTCGGCTTATTATAACACACGCCTCTGCTCTTGTGGTATAGCGTTCACTTCTGAAACTGTTATCTTCATAACCGTAAAGCAAATGCTTTGAATATGCCGCAAGTACATATTCTTTGTCTTTGTTATAAATATCGTAATAATCCGAAATGCGTGAAATTAACTCATTTCGTTCATTTCCGCTAACTTCATCAGCACCTATAGCTCTAACGCATATCTTGGCAATCTCGCACCTTTTTATAGGACGATTATATTTGTCAAATTCATCTTTATAGATTAACTGTTTTTGCAATGCTTTTTCAATATAAGGTGCTGACCAGTTTTGAGGCTGAGGTGTAACTTCTATATCCATTGCGGCTATAACCATTTTTATAAATTCATCAACATTTACATTGCTGTCAGGTCGGAAAGCAAGATTATCGCCCTCTACAATCTTTTTATCTGTCAATTCATTTATAAATCTTAATGCCCAATGACCGCTTACATCTGTATAATCTGCAAATACAGATGTTGCCCCAAGCTGAATAAATATAATTGTTGCTAACATTATAGCAATCTTTTTCACAGCTAGTCCTCCCATATAAATTACTGTATTCCAAACGAACTCATTTCAAATTTCGGAAGCCCTTCAACAAGTAATGTTGCCGACGATGAAAGTTCCAAATTACCGTTATCATATGATACAAAACCTGGATCTGACGTTGAAACATAATTTCCCGACGCCGCTGTCAGCATTTGCGAACCTCTGAATCCTTCCTCATTTTGTGTACCGTTAAAATTACTTAGCGGTATTGCTATGTTTATTATCATATTATTTTTAAATTCATTTGTTTTCGACATATTCGGATGTTCATAAAAATAATTATACAGTTCCGGAAATTGTTTACCGTAAACAGGCAAATAATTTTCCATTTGCTTTTTCAAATCAGCGACTTTTGCACCGTTAATTGTATTTGCAACCTCAACACCGGAACTGTTTATTACTGTATCGGGATATAAAGTACCGTCATCTGCATTTTCAATTTCTTTGTATTGAAGTGTGTTGAAATATGCCTCATTGCAATCCACGAACAAATTATTGAAAATTCTGTTTCGTGTGCCTTCCGCAGTTATTGCTCCGATGCCGTTGTTTCCGTTGCCGTTGCCGCCGTCGCCGATATTATAGAACAAATTCTCATATATATTAAGTCCGCATCCACGATTATCTGTACGAATTGCTCTTACATTAATCTGGTGTCTTCCATTCATTGAACTTTTGCCTATATCGTGAAAATAATTATTATGAATTTTATTACCTCGTTCCCAAGGATAATTTGAATTGTTGCAATACAGAGCGTCCATATCGCTGAATTCCGTAACAAGATTATCAAATTCATTACCGTAAATATCGTTATTTACACCGTAGAATATCATTCCGGCATGCGGGCCGTTATGTATATGATTGTTTGCTGCGGTTGCACCCACACATCTGTATCCGAAGTCTATGCCTGTCTTGTAACTTCTTTCAAGTCTGGCAAAGTTATAAATATCGTTATTTGACACAACAATGTTACTCGGTGAAAGCGTCTTATAATTTCCGCAACTTACAAATAAAATTCCGTCTTGTCCTACGTCGTGTATTTTACAATCACTGATTTTTATATCGGTTGAAGCGTCAAAACGTATTCCGTTTTCACCGAAACTGTTTATTTCACAATTAATGAATTGTATATTGCTGTTATTCTTACCCGTTATCGCCGAACCGCGTCCACCTTTGAATATAAGATTTTCAAAAACTATATTCTTACTATTCTCTATTCTGAACATAGAGTTAGGAGCTTTTCCGCTTACATCCAATGTCGGTGTTGACATTGTGATTGTAAGTACAGAATCTTTTGGTGCATCCTCAGGTGGATAAAAATATAACATTCCGCTTTGTCTGTCAATGTAATATTCACCCGGTTCATCAAGTTCTTCCGGTACATTTTCAAACCTGTAATACGGCTCTGTATAGTATTTTTCCAAAGCACCTCTGCTTAAATAAACACGTTTTTCCTCCGAATCAAATCTGCTTACAGGGTAATAATCAAATTCATAATTAGGTCCTATTGTTCCCGATAACCAAGCTTGCTCAGGTTTGCTCCATTGTGACGGACGGTCGTAATTCACTTGAAAGCTACATCCATTTGCAATTCCCGACTTTGTTCTTTTTCCGTATTCGTTAGAATCTGTCGGTTTTATCAGCCCTGTATATTCACCGTTCGGCCACCCTGCAAGCTTTTGAACTTCACCGTTAAGGCTTAATTCTGCCTGAGCCTCTTTTTCATCGGAAATAAGGTGTCCTCTTAATGAAATTTCTCCCAAATCCTCAATTTGTGCATCTTTTAGATTATATTGCAAGACACTTCCTGCATTTGGTTTATCAATAATTGCATTTGTAAAATCCGAATCGGCAATGCTCATAGCCGAAAGAGGAATATCAACACCTGCATTTATTGTAACCTTTTCATCTTGATATGCACTTATTTTAAGTAAAGGATCATCTTTTTGAGAATTTATAATCTTTATCGTGTTTGTTACACTATAAGTACCTTCACGCAACAATATTTCAATTAATTTATCGGAATCTTCTCTCATCTCATTTGCAACGTCTATTGCTTTTTCCAACGTTTTGAGAGGTTCTTCCTCACTTCCGTCCCCACTGTCGTCACCGACAGCAGAAACGAAAATCTTTTGACCGTCCATTAATTGAAAGGGATTGATGCTACTGCTCGAGGTACCATATTATTTAAATTATCCCAAAGCATAACCTTTCCTGTGGTTGCACCTGCTGTTGTAAACTTATTAGGATATACTGATTGGTTTGCTTTTGTAATTTCGGCATCTTGTTTTACCGTAACGCTTATAAGCTTACCGTCACTGTCATATGCCGCAAAGATTACTGCATATTTACCGCTTGGCGCATTTACTACCGCTTTACCGTTTTCATATCTTATACTGTAACCTGACGGATCAGGTGTCGGTTCTTCGGTTGGTGCCGTAGTCGGTTTTGCTGTCGGTTTTGTCGGATCATCAGTCGGAGCCACTGTTGGCTTAATCGGATTTTCCGTTGGTGCCGCTGTTGGCTTAACCGGATTTTCCGTTGGTGCTGTTGTTGGTGAAACAGTTGGCTTAATTGGGTTGTCTGTCGGTGTCGAATTTACTACCTTACCATTATACCACTTTGTATTACCAAGAGCAACAAAGGTATCTTCATCTGTAAATTCGATATTTCTTAACGGCTCTGATATTTTATCTTCTGCCGCAATCGAAATTTCTTCCCACTTTGTTTCAGCCGTTACGGCCACGTTATCTGTTTTATATAACTTACCGCTTTCGGTTCCTACTACTATATATTTGTCACTTGCCCCTACACCGACAATTTTTTCGCCGTCAGCGACAGTGATTTTTGCAATATTTTTTGAATCGGTTACTGCATACAATTTTTCCGAACCGTCTACCATAAAATATTGGTCTGCCTTTTCTGAATATAGTGCGTCATAAGGAGCATTTTCTGTCATTGTACCTGCATTGTTATTTTTTAAAGTCCAAGTGTATTTTGGTGATGTCGCTTGGAAACTCAAATCATATGCTTTATACTTGTCACATATGAACATTGCAACATTACCTTCACTGTCTGCCGGTTTTGCAACCGCTACTTGTGCATAATATCCTGACGATTTAGGAATTACATATTTGTTATTTGCAAATTGTTTAGTCTGTAAATCCGCCGTTGCGTTAGCTGAATCTTGTCCACCGAATGCAAGTTGATTACCCGATGTTGTCAGCATTGTATTTGTAGTCCAATGCAATGCCTTATTTTCTGTCCAAGTCACACCGTCTGTTGATGTGTATGTACTTGCCGCACCGTGAGCTACAAAAATATTATTTGCTTTCCAATATACTAACTGTTGTTGTGAATTTTTGTTACTTGAGATTGTTGCTTTTTCTGCTAACGGTTGATTTTCACTTGCCTTCCACGTTTTACCGCCATCTTTTGAATAACAAAGCTGAGCAACTGTTCTGCTCTCATCCTTTGCCATTGCAACAAGATTATTTCCGTTAGACGCAATATCTATAAAACTGTAACCTTCCGGTAAAAGTTCATCATTAGGCTCTTCCGTCGGTGCAATCGTCGGTGTTGCTGTCGGCACTGTTGTCGGTGTCACCTCCGGTTTATCCGTTGGATTTACTGTCGGTGTTACCTCCGGTTTGTCTGTCGGATTTACTGTCGGTGTTACTTTTGGTTCATCCGTTGGGTTTGCTGTTGGTTCAATCGTCGGTGTTGCCGTTGGTTCTTCTGTCGGTGCCTCCGTAGGTTCAACTATACTTTTTACAACTTCGCCTGTATATGCTTTTGTTGTACCTAAAGCAACAAAGTTATTTTTATCTATAAATTTGATGTTTTTCAATGGTTCTGCTGTTCCGTCGTCATATGCTGTCGGGATTTCGTCCCATGCTGTCTCTGTTGTCAATACAGTGTTATTTGTTTTATACAACTTGCCGTTTTCAGTTCCTACCAATATATAATCTTCATTTGTACCGACTCCGACTACTTTTTCACCGTTGGCTACAGTAATTTTTGCGATATTCTTTGAATCTGTTATTGCATATAATTTTTCTGAACCGTCTACGATAAGATATTGACCTGCCTCTTGTGAATATGTTGCATCATAAGGAGCATTTGTTGTTATCGAGCCTTGATTATTATTCTGCATTGTCCAAGTGTATTTTGGAGATGTAGTTTGAAAACTTAAATCATATGCTTTATATTGGTTACATATAAACATTGATATATTTCCGTCTTCAGCAGCCGGTTTTGCAACCGCTACTTGTGCATAAAACCCTGATGACTTAGGAATTGCATATTTGTTATTTGCAAATTGCTTTGCTTTTAAATCAGCCGTTGCATTTGCGGAATCTTGTCCGCCGAATACAAGTTGATTTCCCGACACATCAATCATTGTATTTGTAGTCCAATGCAAATTCTTATTTTCAACCCACAAAATACCATCTTCCGAAGTATATGTACTTGCCGCACCGTGAGCCACAAAAATATTATTTGCTTTCCAATATACTAATTGTTGTTGTGAATTTTTATTACTCGAAATCGTTGCCGCTGAATTCAACGGTTGATTTTGACAAGGCTGCCATGTAACGCCGTTATCTGTTGAATAGAAAAGCCTGCCTAATGCTCTTGCTGTATTTTTCGTTAATGCTACAAGCGTTGTGCCGTTTGAAGCAATGTCAATAAATTCATATCCGTTCAAATTTGTAACTGTTGCTTCCGTCAAATTACTTTCGGCTTTCACATTTTCTGCCGCAATATTCATTACGTGCATACTGCTGAAAGCCAATGCCACTGACATTATAAGTGAAACTACTTTTTTCTTCATATTAATACTCCCTTCTGATTTAACTTTATACCACCCGTTTAATTAAGTTCTTATTAGCCTTTTACCGCTCCGACTGTAAGACCTTTTGCAAAGTATTTCTGGAAGAATGGGAAAATGATAAGCATAGGACCTGCCGCAACCATACACATTGCAAAACGTATCGTTACTGACGGCAGATTTGATAAATCAAGATCCATTCCCGCTACAGGAGAACTGTCCGCCATATTCTTTACAAATTCAGCCTCACGCAATATTTTCTGCAATAAATATTGAAGTGAATACAAATTGCTTGATTTAATATAGATAAGTGCCGTGTTCCAGTCATTCCATCTTGAAAGAAGAGTCAACAATGATATTGTCGCTATTACCGGCTTTGAAAGCGGCATAACAATCTTAAAGAATGTCTGTAATTCACTCGCACCGTCAATCTTAGCCGATTCCATAAGTGCCTGCGGCAGTCCTTGGAAAAAGCTCCTTATAACTATAACATGAAACGCGTTTACAAGACAAGGTAATATATACACCCAAATTGTATCACCAAGATGTAGGTATCTTGTTATCCAAATATATGTCGGAATAAGTCCGCCCGAAAACAACATTGTAAAGAATATAAAGAATGTTGCTATCTTTTTATATTTGTAATTCGGTCTTGAAAGCGGATATGCAAGCATTGCCATTACCACTACTCCCAAAACTGTTGCAACTATCGAATAAATAATTGTCACCTTATATGAATCCAAAAGTTGCTGTGGATTTCTGAATACATATTTATATGCCTCTGTCGAAAATACTGACGGGATTAATTTATATCCCTCCGAGAGCAATGTCTGTTCATCCGAAAACGATGCTGAAATAATTAATACAAACGGAAGTATGAATACTAATGATCCCAGACAAAACATTATGTTGATAATTATGTTCGGAATTCTTTTGCTTTTTTTCATTTTCTTCACCCTCCTTTAGAATAACGAATTTTCCGGCGAAATCTTTTTAACAACTAAGTTCGTTGCTATTACCATAACCAAACCAACTGCCGATTGGAACAAACCAACCGCTGTAGTAATACCTATATCACTGCCGGTTCTCAATCCTCGATAAACGTATGTATCAATTATATCGGTTGTCGGATAAAGAAGTCCGACATCTCTCGGTATTGTATAGAACAAACCGAAGTCACCTTTTATTATGTGTCCTACGTCCAATATTGTAAGTGTTACCATAAGCGGTACAAGTGACGGAATTGTGATGTATAGAATTTGTTTAAATCTTCCCGCACCGTCAATCTGCGCCGCCTCAAAAAGTTGTTCGTCAATTCCCATAAGTGCCGCATAGTACATAATTGATTTTAATCCGACTGTTTTCCAAACATTGATTATCGGCAAAATGAATATCCAGTATTTCGGTTCCGAATACCATTGAAGTCCTTCACCGCCGAAGAAGCGGATTATCTTGTTTAAGATACCCATGCTCGGTTCAAGCAAAATGTATGTTATGTAACCTACAATTACCCATGAAAGAAAATGTGGCAGTATCATGCTTGTTTGATAGAATTTTAATGCTTTTCTGCTGCGTACTTCATAAAGAAGAATGGCAATCGTCACTGCCGCGATTAAACCAATAACTATAAACAGTATACCGTATCCTACCGTATTTCTTCCTATTCTCCAAGCATCCTGTGATTCAAAGAAGAATTTGAAGTTTTGGAATCCAACCCATTTACTTTTAAAAATTCCTAAGTTATTTCTGTAATCTTTAAATGCAATTATTATACCCAACATCGGTACGTATGCAAATACCAGCAACAGAACTATTCCCGGTATCATTAATGCGGAGAGTTCTGCATTATCACGGAAGTCTTTCCAGCGATTCTTTTTTCTTACTGTATTTGCGTTTTCTTTCGGTTTCGACTTTACCTTAATCATTTCATCACCCTCTGTTTCTTTTTTATTTAATTATATTTTATCTGACTCCTGTTCATATTTCAAGTGCAAAAAGTTTACTTTGTGTTAATATTTTGACCTCTTAATTGTGCAATGTGAATATCATTACATTTTATTTATATCTTTAATTAGCTATTTATACATACATTTTTATATTTTGTGCTTGAATAATTCAATTCTATATGTTACAATCATCTACGAAGAAATATGAAAGACAGAAAAGAGGATTTTTATGTTCAGTGTAATAGTTGTTGACGATGAAATGATGATTCGCACAAGTATATCCACATTCATAAATAACTGTGACGTTGGTTTTGAGGTCGTCGGAACTTTCCGTGACGGCAGTGACGCGATTAAATATCTTGAAGAAAACAATGTTGATTTAGTTATCTCTGATATAAGAATGGTACAGGTTTCGGGTATTGACCTTGCTCAATATATTTACGAAAACAAACCTTGGACGCAAGTTATTTTACTTAGCGGATATGCAGATTTTGAATATGCCAAAGCGGCTATTAAATACAACGTCAAAGAATACATAACAAAGCCGACTGATTTTGAAAATCTTAAAAATTCACTTATCAATATGAAGAATTTATTGACAGAACAAAAAAACAACAATATTAATTTTTTCTTTGATAACATTATGCACCTGTATGCAGAGATTGTTTCGATAAATTTGGCTGATGCCAAAGAAACGCTTTGCACTTTATTAGACGAAAATACGCACAAGAACGAAAGACTCGGTCAATATGCTTTCAATATATTTGAAATAATCATTGATAAGCTCTACGCTAATCTTAATATCAGAATATCAACCGAAAACGATGATTTTAATGACTTTCCCGATATTACAGATAATCAAAAGGTATATGATTTTTCAATAAAAATGCTTGAAAATATTATAAAACAACTTTCTGCAAAAAACAAAAAGACAGACAACATAGTTGTTGACAAACTTATTCAATTTATCAATGATAATTTTTCAAAGAATATCTCATTGCAAGACGCAGCCGAAAGCGTATTTTTTAATCCTGCATATTGCAGCAGATTTTTTAAAGAACAAACAGGTGAAAATTTCAGTAACTACCTGCTTAAAGTCCGTATGGAACACGCAGTTAAATTACTGAAAGAGAACAAAAAAATCAACGACATAAGCAAAGAATGCGGATACCAAAGTCCGGGATATTTCACACGAGTATTTAAAGATTACTATAATTGTACGCCAAGCGAATATTTACATAACGCATAATTAAATCGAAAGGAATATATTGGTTATGAACAAGATAAAAAACATATGGTTTAATATCAGACATTTTAAATTTAACAGTATATTTCTGCGTACATTTCTGTTTATAACAGTATTGACTGTTATACCGTTTATAGTGCTTAGCATTATGTTTTATTCAAATACTTTGAAAAATATTCGCGAAGAGATTACTTTGGAAAACTCTTATATATTTGATAATTCGGTTAATATTATCGACCGAACATTAATGGAAGTCGATACTTTAACCAGTTCTCTTGCAAGTAACGAAAGTACACAGTTGTATACAATAAACAATGTCAGCACCGATTCATTTAAAACAATCTCACGACTTGCTAAAACCTTGCCTATTATCTATCGATACATTGATTCTATTTACATATATTCAGAGCAGACTGATACTGTAATTATGGATAATAACAGTATTCCGTTGTCCGATTTGAGCGATACTGATTGGATAAACGCTTATCGTGCGGTCACATCACCTAAAGGCACGATAATTCCAAGAAGTAAAAATAACGTATATCCGCAACTTATCACGATTATTAAGCCTATATATGTTGCCGACGAGAAAAAAGGCGCAATTATTATGAACATAAACGCGCAAAGCATTTATAATTCAATGCTTTATCAACAATATAAAGACGGCAGATTGTTTTTTCTTGTAAATGCCGATAATAAAATTATCATTTCAAGTGAATTATCATACTTTAATACTTATCCTGACGATATTGGTTTAAATACACTTACGATAGAATCTAATCCGAAAAACAGTGTATACGAAATTAATGACAAAAATTATGTTGTGCTATCCGGTGACAGTACAATATCGGATTATAAGTATATAAGTGCATATCCTCTTGAACTTTACGAGCATAAGTTATCAACTATGAAATTGCAAATTATCGGTATTTTACTTTTGCTTATGATTATTATTTTCATACTTGCTTATGTTGCGTCTGTCAGAAGTTACAGTCCGCTTAATGAAATTATTTCATTCCTTGATAATTCACAGCCTCCTGCCGACAGTATTGAGGAAGAAGATAAAAACGAACTTATGTATATAATAAACAGCATACAGACGCATATCAACGACAAGACAAAAATGGCTGAAATTTTAGAAGAACGTATGAAACTTCTGAGGAAATCACAATACGATATGCTCCAAACACAGATTAATCCGCATTTTCTTTACAATACGCTTGAAACAATTAATTGGATGGCTTATAATATGTCCAATTCAGAAAATCCGGTATCTAAATCACTAATTAATCTTGCAAGCTTTTTCAGAAATACACTCACTTCCGGTTATTTTGTTTCTATCGAAAACGAAATAAAATACACCAAAGAATACGTTAATATTCTTGCACTGCGTTACGGTGATTTGTTTGATATAGAATGGGATATTGACGAATCGATTTTATCATATACGATTATAAAAATCTGTTTGCAACCTATTATTGAAAATGCCGTTTATCACGGAATAAAGCAGAAAAATGATAAAGGCTTAATAAAAATCAAAGGCTTGTGTGACGACAACAATATTATCCTCATAGTCAGTGATGACGGTGTCGGAATTGAAAAAGACGCTCTTGATGAATTAAATAAAACTCTTTCCGAGACATCTTTTACAAACGAAAAATCGCATATAGGCCTTTCAAATGTAAATCAAAGAATTAAAATTATATTCGGTGACAGCTACGGAATACACGTTGAATCAACAGTCGGTGTCGGTACTGATGTGTACGTAACTATTCCTAAAAAAGAACAATAAAATCACAGGCAAGCCTATTTTACGGCTTGCCTGCTTTGTTGTGTCATTATTTTGATTTATTTAATATTGCGGCTTTAACTGTATTTTTCATAAGCATAGCGATAGTCATAGGACCTACACCGCCCGGAACAGGAGTTATTGCACCCGCAACCTTTTCGGCACTTTCAAATTCAACATCACCGCATAGTTTCTTATTTTCAAGTCTGTTTATACCAACATCAATTACAACAGCACCTTCTTTTATCATATCACCTTTAATAAAATTAGGTATACCGACTGCCGCTACAAGAATATCTGCATTTTTTGTTTTTTCAGCAAGATTCTTTGTCTTTGAATGGCATATTGTAACTGTACCGTTTTGATGTAAAAGCAGCATTGCTTGCGGTTTGCCGACAATATTACTTCTGCCGACTATAACACATTCTTTACCGCTTACATCTATACCGCTTTCTTTTATAAGCTCCATTACACCGGCAGGTGTACAAGGTACAAAATCATAATTGCCTACCATAATTTTACCTACGTTTACAGGATGAAATGCGTCAACGTCTTTATTTTGTGCTATTGCGTTAATAATCGTCTTTTCATCAATATGTTTAGGAACAGGTAATTGTACCAAAATACCCGAAATACTGCTCTTATTATTAAGTTCATCTATAAGCTTTAATAGTTCTTCTTGAGTTGTTTCTGCCGGAAGTGCGTACTTCTCCGAATATATTCCGCATTCTTCACAAGCACGTTCTTTATTTCTTACATATACCTGACTTGCAGGGTCTTCACCTACGATGATTACGGCTAACCCCGGATTTATTCCCTCTTTTTTCAGATTTTCTACTTCTGTCTTGAGTTCTGCCTTTATTCTTGCCGAAACTTCCTTTCCCATTAATAGCTTTGCCATTGTCATTCCTCCTATTTTTCTTTTGATTATTAGATAGTATATCGCCCTTTGGCGGTCTGATAAGACATCTGTTCTGATAGCCTATTAAGTCTGTTCTTCCTATCTTAGTAAGTGCTTCGTAAACAAGTTTGTAATTTTCGGGATTTCTGTATTGCAACAATGCACGTTGTACCGATTTTTCATGCGGAGTTTTTGGCACATAAACTTTTTTCATTGTAAACGGGTCTATTCCTGTATAAAACATACAAGTTGAAATTGTTCCCGGTGTAGGATAAAAGTCTTGTACTTGTTGCGGATTTATATTGTGTTCATGCAAATATTCCGCCAAACGTACCGCGTCACGAATTGTACTTCCGGGGTGACTTGACATAAGATACGGCACCAGATACTGTTTTTTGCCTATTTTCTCATTTATCTGATAAAACTTATCCGAGAACTTATTAAACACGCTGTTTTCGGGCTTACCCATATATTTCAAAACATTGTCACTGATATGTTCCGGTGCAACTTTAAGCTGACCGCTTACATGATATTTACACAATTCATAGAAAAACGTATCGTCCTTGTCGTTTATAAGATAGTCAAAACGTATTCCCGAACGAATAAACACCTTTTTAACGCCCTTTATAGCACGAAGTTTTCTAAGCAAATTAAGGTACTTCTTATGTGAAATATCCATATTCTTGCAAGGCTCCGGAAATAAGCATTGCTTATTTTTACAAGCACCGAGTGTCAGTTGTTTTTTACAGGCAGGTCCTCTGAAATTAGCGGTTGGGCCTCCGACATCGTGTATATAGCCCTTAAAATCAGACATTTTTGTCATTTCTTCCGCTTCTTTTATAAGTGATTCATCACTTCTTGAAGTGACAATTCTGCCTTGATGAAAAGCCAAAGCACAGAAGTTACAACTTCCGAAACAACCTCTGTTTGCGGCAAGCGAAAATTTAACTTCCTGTATGGCAGGAATACCGCCGTCTTTTTCATACATCGGATGATAATTTTTCATATACGGAAGTGCATACACTTCGTCAAGCTCGTCCGTTTCCAGCGGCGGCATAGGCGGATTTTGTATAAGATATTTGTCACCGTGCTTTTGCACGAGTGTTTTTCCTATATACGGATTCTGCTCATAATACTGCAGTCTGCACGATACAGCATATTTACTTTTACTCTCTACACATTCTTCATAACTCGGAATAAGAACGGAATTTTGTTCATCATATTCAGATGATATATAGCACGTTCCCGGTATATCCGTAATTTCGTTTACAGGCACACCGTCCCTAAGTTTATCGGCTATTCGTACAATTTGTTTCTCACCCATACCGTACATCAAAATACTTGCACGAGAGTCAAACAAAATCGAACGTCTAATCTTATCATCCCAATAATCATAATGAGCAAATCTTCTAAGACTTGCCTCAACTCCGCCGATAAGTATCGGCATATCTGAGCCGAAAGCCTCTTTAATTCTGTTACAATACACAAGTGTTGCTCTATCCGGACGCATACCGCCCTTCCCGCCGGGTGCATACATATCGTCATGTCTGCGTTTTTTAGCGGCAGTATAGTGATTTACCATACTGTCAATATTTCCTGCCGATACAAGCACTCCGAGTTTAGGTCGTCCCATTCGTACAAAATCGTCTATTTTATGCCAATCAGGCAATGCAACTATACCCACCTTATATCCGTGGCTTTCAAGCACGCGTGATATTATGGCATGTCCAAAACTCGGATGGTCTACATACGCATCTCCGACAATATATAAAAAGTCAAGTTGTTTCCAACCTCTTTTATCCATATCTTCCTTTGAAACAGGAAGAAAATCAACCTTCTTCATATTCTTCATTCTCCGGTCGTGATAAATCGGCATGGCTCACAAGCACATCTCTTGGCTTTGAGCCGTTTGCACCTGATATTATCCCTCTTGCCTCCATTTGATCTATGATACGTCCGGCTCTTGAATAACCCACGCCCAAACGGCGCTGTACCATAGATGTTGATATTTTGCCTAAACTCATAGCAAGTTCAATAGCCTCAGGAAGAAGTGCATCGCCGTCATCTTCAACATCAGGTGTAACACCGTTTTCGCCTGTTGCGTGACGTTCTATTTCTTCTTCCAAATCCTCACTGTAATGAGTTTCGCCTACATTTTCTTTTATAAATTCAAGTACCGACTCAATTTCAGGGTCTGAAACAAATGCACCCTGAACTCTTGTTGCGGCTCTTGCACCTGCGGGATGATACAACATATCACCCATACCAAGCAATTTTTCCGCACCGCCTTTATCAAGTATTGTACGGCTGTCTACTTGGCTCGATACCGCAAAAGCAATTCTTGACGGTATATTTGCTTTAATAAGACCTGTAATGACATCAACAGACGGTCTTTGTGTTGCGATAATCAAATGTATTCCTGCGGCACGGGCAAGTTGTGCCAAACGACAAACATAATCCTCAACTTCCTTTGCCGCAACCATCATCAAATCAGCCAACTCGTCTATTATAACAACAAGCTGCGGTATTTTCTCACCGCCTGTGCTTTCCATAAGTTTGTTGTAAGACTCAAGTTTTCTCACACCTGTATTTTTAAACAAATCATAGCGGCGCATCATTTCGCTTACCGCCCAATTAAGTGCACCTGCCGCCTTTTTAGGCTCTGTAACAACAGGCACAAGCAAATGCGGTATACCGTTGTAAACGCCAAGTTCAACAACCTTAGGGTCAATCATAATAAGCTTAACTTCCTCAGGTGACGACTTGTACAAAATACTCATAATAATACTGTTTACGCAAACACTTTTACCCGAACCTGTCTGACCGGCAATAAGAACGTGCGGCATTTTTGCAATATCGCCTATAACTACATTGCCGCCTATATCCTTACCCAAACCGACTGTCAATTTTGACTTTGCATTTTTGAATGCATCCGATTCAAGCATTTCGCGTATTGAAACAGGAGTAACCTTGTTGTTAGGTATTTCAACACCGACAGCCGCCTTACCCGGAACAGGTGCGACAAGAACAGTTGACACAGCAAGGTTAAGTGCTATATCGTCTGCAAGTCCTACTATTTTAGAAAGTTTAACACCTGTGTCCGGTTGAATTTCATATCTTGTTACAGTCGGACCTTGTGTTACTTGCAACAGTTTTGCTTTCACGCCGAAATTGTCAAGAACGGAAATAAGTTTTTCCGCCGTTCTTCTCATTTCTTCACGTTTATCACCCGAAGTTGCCTTAGGTTTGCTCAATAAATCCAAAGGCGGTATTACATATTTCGGAATAGGTCTTTCTATTGCCTTGTTAAATTCCTCGTTGTATCCCTCTTTTTCACTTTCGGACATATTCTTAGCCTTTTCGGGTTGTTCTTCCTTTTTCTCCCCGACTTCTTCTATCGGTTCTTCAATTATATCATCCATTTTACCGAATGCCTCATCTATACCGTTTGAAAAAGGTTCTTCTGCCGGTTCTTCTTTTATAGGCTTTTCTTTTGTTTTTGATGATTTTTTAGCAGTCGGTTTAGTTACTGATTTTTTTGTGTTATTCTTTGTGTCATTTGCAAATGAATTTGCCGCGTCAAGAGCACTTGTTTCTTCTTCGTAATATTCATCTTCATACACATCATCTGTATACTCATCTTCATATTCTTCTGCAAGCATTCTTTCTTCCATTCGTCTGTCATATTCTTCTTTTAATTCCGAATACTTATTTTTCGCACCAAACATAACATTTCTTGCCCATTTGAAAAATTCCGTAAAAAACGATACATTAGTTATAAAGCTTGCCAATACAATAAGTGTAATTGATAAAATTATGTAAGACGCAACTTTCTGCACCATTTGTTCCATAAATACAGAAACACACGCACCTAATAAGCCTCCGCATATATACTGCTGACCTGCCGAAAAAGCATAGCTTATATCAGTATTAATCGACGAAAGATTTACAATCGCACTGACATTAATAAGTGCCAAAAATGACAGTATAACCTTACTCCAAAAACGCTTTATGTCCTTAGTTTTAATAAGGTATGCCGATACACCCGCACAAATTACAGGCACAAAATAACCGCATATGCCGAACAATCCGCGGAACAGATTTTTCACCGCATTATTTATTACTCCGCCATTACCTGTATCAATGTACATAAAAACAGCTAATAACAATGTAATGAGCATTGATGAGATAATGTATGTAGGCATATAGTTTTTTGTCTGATTATTCTTTTTTACAGTAGCTTTTGCCGTAGTTTTAGAACTTTTTTTTGAACTGCCCTTTTTAGCAGTTGACTTCTTTGTTGCCATAAAACCTTGCCTTTCTTATGTAAATAATAATTTTATTCATAAATATTCACTGTGTATTATATCACAAATCATTTAAAAATTCCACAATGTTATAATAATGTAATATTTAAAGTACTTGTTCCGTTGTCAGTTTATCTATTACCTGCGTTTCGGTTATAATGTCCTTTACTTTGCCGTCGTCACTTACAACGTAAACCATATTATAGTCTTTTGGAATAAATTTATCTACTATATCACAATAATTACACTCATTTTCAACCACAATATGTCTTACCGATTTTTTCTTTTTATTGTTGAACATCAATGTTTTAGTTAAATCCACATTATATTTTTCACTTTGAGTAAATATATTGCCTATCATCAAAGCAGAAAACAGCAATACCGAAAAATTGAATTTTGTAATGTACATCACATATATACCAAGTCCCATAATCATAGCAGAAAACACTGCGGATATTACAGTCATAATCTTATTTGCACTGTTATATCCGAGTCTGTATGCTATAATCTTTTTGAGCAAAATACCGCCGTCCAAAGGTACTGACGGAATCATATTCATACAAAACAGCATAGTATTGCTTATATAAAAAAACTTTACGCTTTCATTCGGATAACGGCTGTACACAATCATTGCGATAAGTGCAAATAAAATATTACAAAACGGTCCGCTGAAATATAATATCATTTCATCTGCAAGTGAATATACAAGTTTATTTTTTAATTTCAAATTGACACCGAACGGATAAAAGTCAATATGCGATATTTTAAGCCCTATACACACAGCCGCAAGGCAATGTGCTAATTCGTGCAAAATCATAACCGCATATGTGACGCAAAGCATATCCGCTTTATTAAATATAATGCAAAACACAAACAAGGCGATTGTCAGTACATTAACTCTTAAATAGTTTGTTATTTTAATCAAGACAAGCACCCCCTCTGATTATTATATTCACATAGCATACAATACAGAACACAAAAATACCCTTTATGCTTTCACACAAAGGGTATTAAATCATTTTGCCGTATATTCAAATTGAATATCCACACGTTTATAATGATGTGTATTATCGACAGGAATTTCATAAAAGCCGTATTTTTCATATATATGCAATGCCGGTTTTAAAATACTGTTTGACAGGATTGTAAGTTTATTGGCACCGTTTTCCAAGGCATAATCCATACACGCTTTAAAAACAGCACTTCCCGCACCGTGTCCATCATATCTTTCGTCTGCGGCAAGTTTACATATTTCCCACTCATTATTTGTCATAGGCTGTGCCATACAAGTTGCGTAAACTACACCGTTTTCAATAGCAAAATAAATCATTGCACCGTTTTTGATAAGTTTATCTATATTTTCAAAAACTTCAAAATCATCACTTTCAAGTGCAAAGTATTTTGTTATCCAATTCTTGCTCAGACGGATAAAATCGTTTTTGTATTCGGGTTTATATTTTACAATTTCCATATTAATCATACTTTCTCTTGAATTTTGATTTATTATAGCATATAGATTATTTTTAGTAAAGCGAATATTTTTAGACAAATTCCGATTTTATGCTAAAAGTTTTGGGAAATAAAAATTCTCTGCAAAACAAATTGCAGAGAAAATTTTTTTCTATTCTTCAGTAATTATCGGTTTCATATTGTCCGTCGATTCCCAATAAAACTCTTTGTGTGATGATGAATTTTCAGTTTGCTTTATATCTTCGATGCTGATTTATTCGATTGAGCTGTCCTTTAGCGTTCCGTTATCGTTGTAATCGGCCGTAATCTTTACACATTTCAAATCATCATTTGTAATTCTCGCCTCAATAACACCGCCTGCACAATTTGTACTGCTCTTTGGTGCAAATTTAACAGTAACGCTGTCCTTGCCTTTTGTATATTCTTCCGGTATTTCATAGAATACATCATATGCGTTATTCATCTTTTCGTGGTTAAGCGTTTGTTCTGCAAGTTTATTATCATCAATATAGATATAGAAATCACGCGTATAATTTACATTATTTTTTGTAAACGGTCCGTCACTGCCCCAATATCTTACAAACAGATAATTTTTATTGCTCTTATCCATTTCCAAAGAATATTGGAAATATGCGTTGTCACTACCGTATGTGTCACGCCAGTAATATGTTTTTGTACCGCTTGTAAAACTGCCGTTATTTGAATTTTCACTTGCCAAACCGTGTCCGAGTTCGTCCTGCTGACCGTCCGGTTCAACTCTGTCAATCGTTGCACTGTTCAGACGTTTATCATATTCATTCACACCGTTTCCTACGTTGAAATATACAGTATAGAAACTGTGGTGAATTTCATAGAACGGTTTTAGTTCAATATCCTTGCCTGTAGATGAATTTTCAGCCTTAATTTTAAACATCAGCTTGTCCGTGTCAACCGTATCTATATACTTATCCAAATTGCTTGAATTGCCTACAATATACGGTACATCAGTAGTTACACTGTCAATCTTAGTTTCATTTGAAATATATTCATTCACTCCGCTAACGTTGCTGACGCTTCCAAGGTCTGCCGCCAAAACCACAGGACCGTACTGATATGCCGCCTGTCCGTCAATTCTTGAATTGTATACTGTAACAGACATTGGAATTGTAATATCTATAATGTCGCCGTCTTTCCATTCGTTAGATATAGCAAGATATTCTCCGCCCTTTGATGTATACGTCTTATTGCCTGCTTTTACTGTCATATCACTTTCAAGCCATGACGGAGCTCGTAGGTTGATATTTGCACTTCCTGTTCCTGCGACTTTAATTTGTACCTTGTCGGAATAAGGATATGTTGTTTCAACAGTGAATGTAAGACCTTTTTCTTCCCATTCATATGTACCCGGCATATAAAGATTTACATATAAATCGTCACTGTCTTCATAATACGCACATCTTGTGTATCTTCCCGGGTTCTCCATACCTGTACCCGTACAACACCACCAAGATTTATCCTTTTGCTCATATACTCTGTGGTGTCCTTGCAAAAGCGATACAAAGTACATTTTTGCACCTGTTTCAGGCTCTTGCTGACCGAGAATATGGTTGTACAAAGCCTTTTCATACCAATCCATATATGCACTGTCATGTTTCCAAGCGAATAAATGCTCAGACAGACGCATCATATTATATGTATTACAGCTTTCGCAAGTCTTAACTCCAAGTGTCTCTGCACCCTCTGCCTCGAAATGTTCGGCAATCGAGTTACCGCCTATTGCGTATGAACGATTGTTTACAACGTAATTCCAGAAATTTTCACAAGCCTTTTTATAATCGGCATATTTCTCCGGATTTTGTTCGTATATTTCTGCCGCACCGATTATTTTCGGTATTTGAGTATTTGCGTGAAGGCCTGTCAAACTGTCCTTACCTTGTATAAGCGGATTTAAAATCGAATCGTGAGTAAATCTTCTTGCCGTATCCAAATATTTTTCATCACCTGTAATTTCATACATTCTCGCAAGAATTTCATTCATACCGCCGTATTCAACGTCAAGCATTGACTGCATTTGTGCGTCAGTAAGATTTGATGTACCGTCAACTGCCCAATCTGCAAACTTTTGCACTACTTCATATGCGGTATCATTTTCAGTATAGTCGTATGCGTCAAGCAAACCTTGATATATCTTGTGTATTCCATACCACGGCACCCAATAGTTGTCTGCCCACTTTGTGTTGCCGTTAAAAAGTTTTGTAAAACATTCTTCACTGCAACCGCCTATGTATGATGAATTAGTGGTTTTCTGAAGTTCGTTAAGTTTAGTTACCGCATAATTAAGTTTGTTTAAAACTTCCTCATTTCCCGTATCTTGATATAACACAGCGGCGGCACTCATCCAATGTCCCAACGAATGTCCTGCAAGTGTGAATGTATCTTTTGAACTTCCCCAGTTGCTTGCACCTTTTCTTTCCCAACCACCGTAACGTTGTGCATTATTCGGGGCGGTTAATCCGTGCATTTCATATGACGGTGCAAGAAGTCTGTCAATATCTATTGACAGTACATATTTAAGTCCTACCTGTTCGCTTTTCTCAAACAAACTGTCTTTCTCTAAATTAACTCTGTCGCCTCCGGCAAAGTTACCTGTATTATCTGCTTTTCTTTCCATTACGCTTGAAATTACCTTTCCTGCTGATTTGTTATAAACGGCTGTTTTTACAGTCAAATTGCCCTTATAATCTCTAATATCTTTCTTCATTTTTACAGTATTGTCGGACGGCACAAAATCTTTTGTATCTTCCGACAGAAGTGTATCACCACTGTAAATTTGCATTTTTAAAACCAAAGTATCGGTTAGTTCAGATGTTACAACATACTCCGCTTCAACAAATGATGAACCCGAATTTTTAACAATATTCATATTACGGATTACAGAATAATTATCGTCCAAAGAATCCGTTTCAACAGTTATATTTGCGATAACATCGTAGCTTTTTCCTGCTATTTTTGTAGTACCTGTTACTTTATACGTTCCCTTTTCGGTATAACTGCTCACTTCTCCCCAGTCAACTATCGTTTTGCTTGTCATTCCGTTGAATATGATGCTGTTAAATCAGCCGCATATACACTTGCCTGCAATATAAATGCCGTAGCCGCTGCCGTTAAAATCACTTTCTTGAACTTCATTTTCCCCTCCAAAAAATAAATTTTCAACAAATTAATCTTTATATATCCCGGGTTTCTTTAGTAATATTATATAGTATATTTTTTTAAAATTCAATTAACTATATTAACATCATTTGAATGTATATTAACATTTTCACATTGACTTTAATAACTGTTAATGCTATACTGAATATGCAGGAGGTACGCTATGAATCCGAGATTATATTTTGATGAAAAAACGTTAAAAAAATTAGGTGATGTATTTGTTGTAAACACATATTTCCCTATTAAAACAGTTCCCGACAGTGCCGACTATTTTTTGCTTGTATATATTGCTCATTCTAACGCCATACACAACATTGATAATACAAGCAGAAAATTAGAAGAAGGCGATGTCGTGCTAATATCGCCGAATGTAGTCAATTCGTTCACCTGTACCCATAAAGATGAACTAACTATTGCATATTGTTGCGTCTTTTCCAAAAACGCATTACAATACAGCTTAAAACAGTATTCAGGCAATTTTCCGTTGCTTTCAGATTTTTTTGAAGGAAAACGCTCATATATACAAGTACACGACACACCGTCAAAAACAATACGAAATTTTATGATACAAATGATAGATAATTTTAACTATTCACAACCCGGATATTTGTTTTCAATCCGCAGTACAATAACACTGATTTTAGTTAATATGTTCAGATTGTATTCAGTTGATAAAAATAAAGCCGACGGTTTTCATTCCAATGTGGTTATAAATAACGTTACCAACTACATAAATTCAAAAATATATTCAAAGCTTTCGCTTAACGAAGTAGCCGATAAATTCGGTATCACCCCGCAACACCTTTGCCGATTGTTTAAAAAGCACTTTAATATGACTTTCACTCAGTTTTCAAACAGGCAACGTGTCGATAAAATCCGTGATGAACTCGAAAATATCGACAGACCGATATATCAAACCTATGAAGAATTTGATTTCACACCTCAATATTTAAACAGTATGTTCAAAAAATATACCGGCTACTCTATCAGTGAATATAAAGCTAAATTTAATTATAAAGCCGGTAATCCGCTTTATACGATATAATATTTACCATACAAAAAAACTCAAAATGATACACAAAATATCATTTTGAGTTTTTTGTTATTTATTTATTCATAATGTGGTTGATACAATATTAGAAGAATCCCAGAAGTATAAGTTTCCATACCAATGTTCGCCAAAGTATGTCCACATATAGTTTTCTCCCCAGCTTCCGTGGTCTGTATCATATGGATCTACCGACTCCCAGCGTTCTACATATGAATCTTCTTTAACCGTTCCTGTTTTACCGCAAGTTTCACATTTATTTACGCAATACGGATGGTGATCATAACAATTACTACATTGATAATAATAATACTTGTATTTCTTTACATCAGAATTATTTGTGTCTTTTAATCTATATTGTACATATTCTTGAACATTTGTTATATTATCACCACTTGGTTCAGTTGAAGCTTCCTTGCTTTCTGTTTTCTTATAGTAGTATGTATATACCTTACTTCTATCACGATATCTCCATTGAGTGGCTGATTCAACATTAGATGAATCCCAGAAGTATAGGTTTGCATACCCATGCTCACCAAAGTATGTCCACATACGATTTCCACCCCACGTTCCGTGATCAGTGCTATACGGATTTATTGGTTCCCAGCGTTCACCATATGAATTTGCTAATACCGTTCCTACCTTTCCGCAAGTATCACATCTATTTACGCAATATGGATGATGGTCATAACAATTATAGCATTGATAATAATGATATTTGTAAATTGTTCTTGTTTCTACTTGTCTTGAATCACTACTTCCAACAGAACCGTTACTCCAACCACTCCAATTACCATAACTGCTCCATTTCCATTGCGTATCATATTTAGTCCATCCACTTAAAGATGATGAACTTGACGTTGTATATGACGTCTGTTTATATGTCCATTTTCTATTTACAATTTGTGCATCTTCCGGCACTGCAGATGCTAATGTCCAAGCCGATACATCATTTTCTATCCAATGAGCATACAATGTAAAATCAGTCGGTGACGTCATAACAGTTTCGGCTGTAACTTTATCCCCACCATCTGCGTCTGTATACCAACCGTCAAATGTATAATAATCTCTGCTTGGTACCGGCAATTCACCTATTTCCGTATTTAACGCAAACATTTTACTTGTTTCTGATACCGTTCCGCCGTTTGCATTAAAGATTATTCTATGAGAAGTTAAATAATTATTATATTCTTCATCTGAAATATATTTAATCTCTCCACTATTGAATGTCAGATATTTTTCACCATCAACATTGCCGCAAACTAACATATTACCTGTTAAATTCAATTTACCTACTATATCACTGCTCAACGGTGCTAAAGTGACATTTTTAGATATAACGGCATTTTCTCCGGTAGATATCAAATTCACACTTCTGTTAAGAGAAATATTTGTGTTGTCGGCTTTTAAAACAAGTGCATAACCGCTACAATCTACCGTTACTCTGTCCAATGTGACATTTTCAGAAGATAGTTCCATTGGTATTTTTGTATTTTTTGTAAAATTAACACCGTTAATGATTGTATTCACCGCATCTGATTTTACACTTAAGCCTTTGTATTCTTTATCTTTACCAATCAATTCAAATGTGTCAATATTTCCGATTTCAAAAGATAAATCTTTAGATTCTTCTTCAGGTATTTCTGAAATATCCAACGTAATCTTATTTGCTCCCGACGAAGCAACCGCTTGCGCAATTTCAACATTTGATGCAGTTGCCGTAATTTTAGGCATATTCATAAAAGCATTTATTCCAATTTCTTTTATATCTGATGAAATATTAAATTTTTCTAAAGAAACACATCCTTTAAATGCATTATTACCAATTTTATCAATTTTATTATATTTTATATATTCCAAAGATGAACAACCATCGAAAGCATCATCAGGTATTTCTGTAATGAAGTCGCTCAATCTTATAGCTTTTATTTTATTCTTGTCTTTAAATACTCCTGGCGCAATACCAATGATTTTAACAGCAGTATAAGTTCCGTCATTATTATCAACGCTCAAATAATTAGGAATATCTACATATTTACTTTCTCCATTATAAGCCAAAACCATCCCTGTATCAGCGTCAATTGTTAACCCATATGAACAATAAACTCTTTTAGAAACATATTCATGCACTGAAATTGGTACTTCAAATGGTAATACTCCTGTTTCATAATCATCATATTCTCCATTGGATTTACAATAGTCATAGAACTCATATGTATTATCATCCAATGCACTATATGTATAGTAATAATAACTTTTGGTTGCGATATCATATCCAACAACGGCGAAAACGTGTACTGTACCAGCGCATACCAATCTATGCCATCCTGGTGCACATTGACTTGTTGAATATTTTTTTACATTTGTTGTTTCTTTTTGTGTTGTATATGAAAATGTTGTTTCATATGTATTTGAATTACTTTGCGTATTATCTGTTGTTTCGGAAGTACTCTCGCTACCGCCATTTGATTTAGAAATACTATATCCCCAATTTTCAGTTATACTTTTTGATATAGTATTTGTTGTTGTTTCATCATGGCTTTTTGTATTACTATTTGTCTTACTTATTAAATTATTAGTTTGTGTAAGATTATTTTGTTTTTCTAAATCATTTGTTGTTGTTCCTTCATCTTTAATAGTGCCATCTTCTTGTTTTAAATCTGCATGACCTTCTCCTTGTATTTTCACCTCAACTGGTGATATATTCAAGCCAGCTTCCATACCAAACGAGCCACCAGCATTACTTGTACTTAAATCTTTTGTTGTCGTATTGTCTCTTTTTATTGTACCGGTATCTTTTATCGTACCAGTATTTGTTACTGTGCCGGTATCATCCGTTCTACTATTTGTATATGCATATCCGTCACTAATTGCAATTTTATTTTCCTCTAACTCAGTTTTAGAAAAGTCTTGCGTATTCGTCACCAATGAATTCCAATCTTTTGACAATACCCACGTTGCGGAATTAGTGGTAGAATTGGCGATAGTATTTGTAATAGTTTTTGCTGTTGATTCAGATATTGATTCTGTTTTAGAGTCAGATTCTTCTACAGATATACCTGATGTTGTATTCCCAAAATCTTTTATTGTATATAACGGAACATTGATTATTTTCCCAATATCGAACACAAATAAATATTGATTGTTTTCTCCATCATCAATAATTATAGGACCTTTTTCATTATAATTATTTACAACAGGTTGATTTCTGTAACTGATCCAATTCGCATGCAATGTAATATTTTTTATACCTGGTTCAATTGTAGTTATTACATTCCCAGTATCATCCGTCCATCCCATAAATTTGTATTGAGGAATATCTAAATCATATATCGAAATTTTTTCGTCAATAGTTCTTTTTATGCTATCTCTTGGGCATAAAGTCGAATCAAAAGTAATTGTATATTGAACTTTCTCCCAATGGGCATAAAGACGCTTATTTCCTGTTTCACCCGGACTTATTTCTGTTACTAAATCACCACCAGTTTGTGCAGTATACCACCCATTGAAATTGTAACCATCAACTATCAAATCTTGCAAAACTAATCCATCTTGTTTTGAATAGACAGATGAATTAGGATTTTCTATATTAAGAGTTTTTAAATATTCATCATTATTGTCAACATAATAAGTAATTGAATATTGATTTTTACTTAACATAGGAATTTCTTCCTGCTTTACAATGACCTCACCGCATACAGAACAATGCTTTCCTTCGGTTAATCCTTTACTGTCGTAAGTAGGTTGTACGGCTTCATCAACAACTACCGTATGACCTGCAGCCGCAATACTTATGCTGTTAGTATCAATCTCCATAGTCGCATTTGCATCATTGTAATATTTATCACAAATTAAACAATGCCAAAATGCTATATTGCCTTGCTCTGTACAAGTCGGAGCCTTATATGCCGTTGCTTCAAGTTCATGGTTACATTGTTGTTTTGTTGTAGTTGACGGCAATAACTCAACATTATAACCGCCTGCTATATAACGACGAATTAAAATTACATCAGTTGGGTTCTTCTTTCCGTCATTATTTACATCCGCAGCCATTTCATTTATTGTTTGATCATATCCGCCGGCTATAAATCTTCTAAGCATGATTATATCTGTCGGATTTACCTTACGGTCACCGTTTAAATCTCCCGGCATATAATCTATTGCAGTAACAACACCATTTTCGATATTTACATCTATTGGCTCTAAACCCCCGCCAACTATATCGCCATCATCATAGGATACCTTTATTTTATATTCATTACCATTCTCGGCACTATCACCAATACTAAACTTTAAATTAAGAATAGTTCCATCTTTAATATCATCAGTACTAAGTTCTTGTCCATCCCAAGTAAACTTACATGGTGATGTGTATTTACCCGGTTTTGTCATAGTTAATACCGAAAAAAGCATCACCCGCAGTAGCATCTACCAACGTCAATTCTTTATCATATGTAAACGTTAACGTTGCTCCGAGAATACCCGGGTTATTTTTTACTTTTATAGCTACATCTACCGTTGCTCCCGGTGAATCTGATACTGATTCTACGATTATCATCGGTGCATTTTCATCTGCAAGTACATTGATTTGAAATACACATAGCATAAGCATTAAAATGCTCATAAATAAAGAGATAATTTTTTTCATTTTTCATCCTTCCTTTCTTTATCTTAAATTTACGGTTTCTGTTGTACACATAGGTCGCATTTTTGTTAAACTGTTCCAAAGCATTACCTTTGCAAACGATGCATCTTGGTTTGCTTCATCTTGTATTTCATCTGCTACCGGATATGTTTTTATTGATTTTAGTAATCCTTGATCATCAAAATACGAAATGATTACTTTTTGATCACTATTACTGCTATCACCAATCAAAACCTGTTTCCCTGATATATTAACATTTATTTTTTGTGGTTCTTCAACCGTTATTGTACCTGACTTTGTGTTTATTTTTATTGGGTCTAAGTTTCCGTCAACTATATCGCCTTGTTCATATGCAACAGAAATATTATATTGCCCCGCTTCATTAGGAGTAATAAAACTCAATATAGCTATCGAGCCGTTTGTATTATCCGCTTCCAATCCGTCCCATATTATTTTAATCGGATTAGATAGCAAATTTCCTGGACGAGTCATTGTCAACGAAGTTAATGCCTCCCCATAAGAAATTCCGCTCAATTTTAAAGATTTATCGTACGAAACAGATAATGCGGCGCCACATATACCTGGATTATCCGAAATATTTATAGGGACTTTTATTTCACTTCCGATTTTAGCTTTAACATTTCCCACACTTATCTCCGCTAAATTTTCTTCTTTTTCCTCTATCATTATATATCCGTTCTGTACATTCACATCAATCGCCTGTAAATTACCATCGACTATATCGCCTTGTTCATATGATATTTCTACGTTATATGTACCACATTTTTCGGGCACTTTAAAATACATTTTTGCTATGACACCATTAGTACTGTCCGAATCAATTCCATCCCAAACAAGTTTTTGTGGATTGCTCGACAATTCAGCCGATTTAGTCAATGTCAATGACGGCAACGCTTCTCCTTTTTCGATACTGGTTAATATCAAATTTTTATCATATTTTATCGAAAGTGCAGCTCCACATATACCTGTATTACCTTCAATTCTTATAGGTACACTTATCAAATCGGCACTTTCTGTCACAATTTGATCTACACTTATTTTTGTTTCTGCACTTGCACTTATAGGCATTTGAAAAACGCATAAAAAACTCATAATTACAATGAATAAAAAACTATACTTTTTCAAATAAATCACCTACTTTCTATTAATTATTATTTTCAACTGTTATATAGCCATTTTCGATTTGTAAAAATACATTATCTAAATCCGCATTTACTATATCTCCGTCCGAACATTTTAATGTGATAGGATATTTTCCGCTTTGAGCATTCTTATTAACTTTAAATTTCATAATCAAAATTGTTCCGTCTTTAATATCATTTTGCGAAAGTTCTATACCATCCCACAAAAAACGAATTCCACTTTTCGTTTCTTTTGAACTTGTCAAATCCAAAATGTTTTTAAATGCTTCACCATTTTCTACATCTTGTAATTCTAAATTATTTTCATCATAATAAGCAGTCAAAGCCATACCTAATATTCCTGGATTGTTTTTTAATACCACATTAACCTTTATTTCATCTTCGGGATTGGCTGTCACATTATCAATGCTTATCATCGGATAGTCACTTTTTGCACTATTATCACTTTCGATAATCCCCGATTCCTTTTTCTGCGAATCATTGTCACTATTTTTAACATTAGGCGCTTCAGTTTCTGTAACTTCATTTGTATTTTCTTTCGATTTATCGTCTGTATCAACAAACTGCAAACAAAAACGTTTCAAAATTGCTGCGACTTGGCATCTCTTCACCTCATCTTTAGGTGCTAAAATCTTATCTGATACTCCTGATATTATTTGTTTCGTACATCCCCATTCAAATGCACCAACTGCATAATTACTAACCATATTCTTATCAGCAAACTTTTCTATCGTTTCCTTTGATGTAGTATCATATTTTTTATACTCGGCGTAACGGTAAATTATGGCTAATAACTGTTCTCGAGTTGTGTTGTCTTCCGGTCCAAACCTTTTATCATCAAAACCACTTACTATGTCGTGGTTTGATGCCCACATTACCGCATTATAGTAATACTTATCATTGTTTACATCAGCGAATTCTTTACCGATTTCTACCGGTGCACCTTCCAATCTCCATAATATTGTTACAATCATTCCGCGTGTAGATGACATATCGGGTGCAAACAAATTATCATATGTACCGCTCATTAAATTGCTATTATATACATACTGTACGTCCTCGTGAAACCAATCCGTTTCTTTAACATCATCAAAAACACATTCAGTCTTTGCTTGAGTGCTACTAAGCGGACTATTTTCCTGTTGACTATATATCTTTATCCCTGCTACAGAACATACAAGGAGTACACATAGAATAGCTGCATATAGTATTTTCTTTCTTAACATAAAACTCCCTCTTTTCTTTTGCAATTAATACCATGTTGTTTAATTTAATTATGATTATTATATCATATAATAATCAATTTAGCAATATATTTTTAATTGCAACATTATTTGTACTAATTTTATCTTTATACTATCATTTTTAATTACTTGGAGCAATCAAATTTCAGAAATAACGTTTTTTATCCATATTTAACAAAAAAGCTTCAATTGTATGATACTTCCATACAATTGAAGCTTTTTAATATATCAATATTTATAATGATGTAATTAATTTTTAGCCGCATTATAAAGCATAACCGCGACATCAATACGTTTAACATCTGTGCCTAATCTGCTTGATGTTACATTATCAAACAAATTATACTTTTGAGCGGCGGACATAAAGCCGTCGGGATATTGAGTTTTACTGTTTGCATATCCGTATGCACTTGTCAATATTTTAACCGCCTGTTCAACGGTAATATAATTATCCGGTGCAAATTTATTATCACCGATACCATGTATTATATCTGCTTTTACGCACGCATTTACATATTTACTGCTCCAATGATATTTTGTATCTGTAAATGTGCTATTCTCACCAACATTATACCCCATCATTCTGCATATAACCGCAGCAAATTCTGCTCTGGTTATGGTTGCGTCAGGTCTGAATGTATTATTTTCATAGCCTGTCATAATATCATTGCTTATAGTGTAATTTACTGCATTTTTCTGACCGTTATTAAGATAAGATGTATCAGAAAAATCCTCTGCTTTTTCTGCCGGTGCATAGCTGACAAGCTGATATTCACGAGTCATAGAAGTTCCGTTATTCCCATTTGACACCACTCTTAAATTATGCGTACCTTTTATGTCACTTAGTTGTACGGTATAAGGTATTTCGTTTGTTGATTTAACGAGTTCACCGTCAAGATAATATTCAACATTTATCCAATCCGATCCGTATATATGTGGATATGCGTACAGTGTTGTATCTCCGTTCATCGTTATTGTACTGCCTGCCTTTTTAAAGAATTGTCCGGCGCTGTTTGCATTATTATTTTGTATAAACCACTGTGACTCTGTTACATCATTATATGAGTTTTGAAGTTCACTGTCTCCGTCGAGATTATAGTAATTCACCTCATAATTCATTTTAGCGTTAAAATACGCTATAAGCTTTACTTGAGGATATACCATAGGAATAAACGTATATATTTGTTTCAAATATTTTGCCGCCCATTCACTGTCGGTTTCATTTATATCACCGTTAGTTCTGTATGCACTTCCACATTCAGAAATCATTATAGGTTTTCGACCGCCGTATTTTTCAACAGCATCCTTTATCATCAACACCGGATCGGAACTGTATCCTGTTTTAAAGCAAACTTCATTATACCTGCTTTCCCCCTGCCAAACTCTGCCCTGGAAATACTTACTTGCATAACAATTCACGCCTACCCAATCAACATATTCATCACCGGGATAGAAGTCATCAGCCGTATAAGGCCAATCGTTTGTTTTCCATGAAGATGTGTGTGCCATACTCCAAACAGTAGCAACGTTAGACAATCCGCTCACACTGTTTGCAACTGCTTTGAATGCAAATATAAATTCATCGGGTGTACATTTATCACCCCAAACATTAAATTCAGCACCTATTCTCAAATAAATCGGCACGTTTTTGTAACTTGACAACATAGAGCGTAAATTCAATAAAAAAGAATCCGAACTGTTTATATTTCTTACCGTTGTGCCTTCCTGCGGAAAATTGAGAGTAATTTCTACCGCTTTATTTTGTGTTTCTGCTTTATCAAGCATCGCACGAGTCCAACCGAATGTACTTTCATCACCGTATTCCAAATACAGCAATGTCATTGATTCATTACTTTTTGCCTTATCTGCCACTTGTCCGTATAAAACACCGTTCGGCTCATTTTTTGCACCATACACCTTTTGCGATTGTTCCGTAGCTTGATATACGTCAAATGTATTTGTAAATTGCTTAACGCAATTTTCTGCAATAATTACACCGTCAGTCCACCCTAATTGCTTACCGTATGGAATATACATTTCAAAATACTTCGCCGCATTTGTATAATCACCGTTCATAAAATACGCAAATGCAACGTCATATGTTCTTGAGCCTAAAATATTTATTGTCTGCTCATTCTTTGGCTCTGATGATATTAAATTGATAATTTGTACTCCGTAATTTATCGTTTCATCATAATTTTTGCTGCTTGTTGCATTTGAATAACCAGAGTCCAAGCCCCAAAATGCGTGCGGCAATTCATATGCCGTTACGCTTAAATTACTTGAGATTATCAGACTTATCATCGCAATTAATATTATGCTTATTCTTCTTTTCAATTAACATCACTCCCAAGATTATTTTATATTCAGTATATCATACTAACAATAAATTTACAATTACCCATTTACATATTAATGCAAAATGAAATAAAATATTCTTAATAAATACTAAAGTATATCTTTTTTAAAAACATTAATTAAAATTACATTCTAAATTATTACTAATCGGAACTAAGTTATTTAGACTTTCAAAAAAATATACATCAGCCCTTGATATCGTTGTATATCCATTTATCGAATCAGAATGGATTAATTTGCTATTATATGCAATGTCAATATCGCCATTATGAATCTTAATAATATTGCCATTTTTATCTCGATATACAATTATTACAATACCTTTTATATCTTCGGCTGATAAATTCGTAATAGCCACTTCCAACATATATGACACATCCTTTTTTGTACTTTTCATAACTGTACTATTACAAACTATTGATTTAATAGGTTTTGAAGAATTTAATGTTGTAAATGATTTGATTTCCCCTTTATATTCTTTTCCATTTACTATTGCATAACATTGCCAATAGTATTTTGTGTTACTGTCTAAATATAATCCTGCTTCATCATTCAAATCATACCACATGTCAAATGGATTTTTATTATGATTAATAACATCATTTGCGACTTTTGACATACTATTTTCCGAGGTACCAAAATAAATCCCAACTTCATTTGGCTTTTGTCCACTATAAGCCACCGTACCTCGAACTGTTGCATTAGATTCCGTAATGCTGTCCGCCATAGTTGTATTCACTGTCACCGGATTTACGTCGATGTATTCACCATACCAATAATTCATATCAACATTTGTATTTATACCGTTTACATATCCTGAACTTGTATACTGCCACATCGTATAATTTCCCGAATATGTACAGCTTGAATTATATTGAGCTACCCACTTATACCATAATGAATTATTAAATGCGGAGTCAGTCAAATAATTAGTCCACCAATTTTTATTGGCATATATCCCTACTTTGTATCCTTCATTTTGAATTATGTTGCAAAATACAGATGCTATATTCCCTCTTTCCGAATCAGACAATACAGCCTGTACCTTATCTTCCATATCCAAATAAATAGGAAAACTAAGGTTATATCCTTGTATAAGCCTTAACACATGCTGTGCCTCGCTTACAGCCTTATCTGTAGTATCAGCATAAGAATAAATATATACTCCAAACGGTATTCCTAATCTTGTGCAAGCATTAGCATTATTATACCATTGACTGTCATCTTGAGTTATATCATCATTACCATATCCACATCGAATAATCGCATAATCAATATTTCCATATACCGAATCCCAATTAATAACTCCTTGATGCTTGCTTACATCAATTCCTTTCATTGTAGGCGTTGCAAATGAATACAATTCATTACTATCACTTTCTTCAGTTTGTATTGGTATTCCATTCTTATATCTCCAACTGTTTTCTTTTAATTCTTCTGCATTAGCAGTAATGATCAATAACGAAAAAGTAATACCAAATAGGCATAAAAATTTTAATATATATTTCAAAATCATTACTTCTTTCTATTAATATTATATATAAATTTGCGGCAGCAATAATAATATCGCTGCCGCAAATTTATATTTTATTGTAAAACTATATATGATTTATATGAATATCCGCTAATACCGTTATATTCTACCCAATACCAGTTTCCTGATGTCTTATCCGGATACACTGTACATGTTGCACCTTCCGGAATATATCCAATATCATTTCCGACCTTTGGCTTACTGTTTATAACAAGACTTCCATCTGTTCCTCTTACAGTTCCTGTCCAAGTATTTGTTGATGATGTACCCGTTGCGCTCACGCTAATTGATATAGAGTTGGAACCACTATTAGGTTTATTCGTTGTAAGATATTTATAATACGAGTATCCACTCACACCATTATATTCTACCCAACGCCAATTACCTACAGATCTATTGGGATATACTGTGCATGCCGCTCCCTCCGGAATAGATCCAATTTGATGTCCTGCTGCATTAGTACTGTTTATAGCCAGCGAGCCGTCCGTATTAACTGCATATGCAGTATATGCTCCATTATTATTGTTGTTGGTTGTTGCTGTGGTATTTGCATGAGTATGAGGATATACACTTGCGCCTGATTTAGGGCACGTATATACATACCCTTTACTGCTGTATTCACAATACGGATCATGCCATGACCATTCAAAATGCAAATGATAACCTGAAGCAGTTCCTGTCTTTCCTACATATCCAATAATATCTCCGGCATTAACACGACTTCCTACGCCATATGATGAACGACTTTGCATATGACCGTAATAAGAGTATGTGCCATCATCATGAGCGATAACCAAATAATTACCACCATTGTTTCCATATTTGTTAGTTCGTACTGTTCCGCTTGCTACCGCATATATAGGTGTCCATGCACTTGCTGAAATATCCATAACAACATTTCTGTCTACATTTTGACCTTTCAATGGTCCATATGTATATAGGTAACTATCATGATTACCACCACCGGAATATTTTGATAATACTGTAACTGCATATGACTTATTAGTAGGCAAAGGGAAACCGTTTACTTTATCTTCTGCTAAAGCAAATGTCGTACTCATTGTTAAAATTACAACAACTAAAGTCATTAACATATTCTTAATATATCTTTTTCTCATTTTGTTACCTCCTAAATATTTAATGATACTGTGTTACTCTGCTGATTCCATTCTACTTTTGCTCCTAAAGCCTCACTCACAGCCCTTAATGGTATCATGGTGCTTTCATCTACTATCATAGCCGGAACATCTAAATCAATTTCATTTTCTTCATCTTTTACTATATCATATACTTTCATTTTTTCACTGTTTATTGAAATGAAAATGACTTTTTCTTCATTTCCTATAACTGCCATATTATTTTTAGAATCCCAGTCGACATAGCAATTTGCTTTTTCAAATACAGCACGAATAGGAATTAAAGTTCTATCATTATATTATCGGTTTCGCATCTTCAAATACTATATTACTACCGTTTAATGTGACGGATATATCTTCAGCAAAAACATTTAATGATACAGTAAGCATCACTAAAAATATTATTCCGGTTATAAACTTTTTCACTCTATTCATACAAATCCTCCATTTATAGTGATCTTCTTGCTCCGAACGACTTTCCTCCACCGCTATGACCGGAACTTGATGTCGGAGCAGAGTATCTGCCAGTCGGCGGTGTTGATGTATATCCACCGCCCATCGAACTTGAAGTATAACTTGTAGATGTTCCACATAATTTATCCCTTATTTGCATCGTACTCTCAATAAGTTCTCCGTAACCGTATGTAAACATAACAGACAAATATCCTAAAACTATACTCAATAACAGTGAAAGCACGCCTATTAACGTACCGGCAGACGCATCGTCAAACCACTCATTTGATAATGCTATAAATGCAATACAACAACCAATGCCTATTAGTATCCATATAATAAATACAATTATAGCGAAAACTTTTATTTTTCCACCAATATTTTTAAACATATTATCACTTCTTTCTATTTTACTGGTTCAAAAATTCACAAAACATAAATTATTTTTTGAGTTTTATTAATTAGCCACACCAATGATGTTATTATTCATATCAACAACTCTTCCGCTTGTATTTGTATCTGAGAAGTTTTTATCAGAGCAAGCATAAACTTCATAGCATGGTACGTTCTTGTCAGTTTGTGCCCATGTAGAACCGTTAGGTAAATATTTAACTCTGTAGCAATTATATCCGTTGTCCGATTTTAATTGTTCAGTTTTACCTATTTCTACGTAATCGGAATATACGTGTGCCGAACCTGATACTTTATCTTCATAAGCAACATTTATTATTTCAAGTGCTTTTGAAATTGTCAATCCGTTTTCTGTTGTCGTATTAATTTCGTTGTTCGGAGCTGCTTCAACTTCTGATTCAGAAATGTCACCATTCAAGTATTCTTTTAATATACCTTTTTCCACAATCATTCCCAAACACACATATGTCTGACTCTCATTTGTTTCTTCACTAATATTTGAATTTACATTACCAGTTGCATTTCCTTTTATTCCATCAACTTCACCATTATCAGCATATACGTAGATTGTAGTACCCATTGTACCCGAACCGCCGTTCTCTACTAATTCTTTTGAACGTAATACAAACGCATATGCTTGTCTTCCGTTGTGTTCTACCATAGCTGTGTCACCGCCGAGAAGAATATCGGAATCATTTACAAACTCTGTAGCTTTTTCTTTTGCTTGTTCATATGTAAGCAGTGAACTTTCTACATAAACACTTCTTGTCGCATTATCCCAAGTAATATTTAATCCAACCATATCGCAAAATGCTCTTAATGGAACATAAAAAACGTCACTGTATTGCAACGTTGCCGGAACATCAAGTTCATATGTTGATTCAGCTTGACCATCAGATATTGTTTCAGCTGTATAGTTTTCTGCCGTAAATTTGTAACTTACTGTCCCACCGTCTTTTGCAAATGTTACTGTTTTTGCATTTGAATCGTATGAGTTAGAATAACCTAAAGCTTCAAATATAGGCACCAATCTTACCAAAGTTCTGTCGTTAGCAATAATAGGCTTATATTGACCGTTGTCGATTTTTTGACCGTTCACATATACTGAAACATCTTCAGCATATGATGTTTGTTCAAATGCGCCTGCTGTTACAGAACCTAATGCACTTACTGTCATCATAGCAGCTGTTGCTGCCGCAAATACTCTTTTTTTCATAATTTTGTTCTCCTTTATTTTTTATATCTATGTTTGTAAATTTTTGACCTTATTTTGTTTTTGAAACTATCACATTTGCAAGTTCACCCGGCAATTTATCAAATTGCTTGAAAACATTTGTATCGTAGCTTTCAAATACAATTTTTAATTTTTGTACACCTGATATATCAATACTGTATTGATTTGGATTAAATCCCTTGTCTATGACAATAGATTGTAATTCTGTGTTATCACCGAATATTTTAATCGTTATCGATTCATCGGTAGAAGTATCATAATTACTTCTATAAGCCTCAAACGTTAGCGTATCGTATTTTCCCATTAAGGGATAAACAGCATATGCATCGTCTTGACTATACAATCTATGGAACGCATATAAATTCTTTTTATGCGTTTGATTTGTATTATCTACTCCTGTTTCGCCTTTCTCTACCTTATTATTTCTTGACGTTTCACTCGGGTCAATATCAACGATATTAACAGGAACATATGCCTTATATTTATTTAAAGCATTGGTTAATTCTTCGTTTTCTCCACAAAATGATATTGCAGTTTCAATAATTGTTATTGATTTTTGATAGCCCTCTGTCGAAAAAGCACTTTCTGCCTCGGATAATGCCGTATTTTTTACATTATTTTTCACTTCCGTTATCTTTGAAGAGAATGTAGAGTCATCAGTAAAATAGTTTTCTCCTTTTTCTAATATTTCCAAAGCTTCGCTATAGTCCTTTGAATTTATTTTTTCATCTGCTTGACTCATAAGTTGTTGTTTATATGAACTTTTTGCCTCACTCATTTTATCGGCAACATTTGGATAGTTTTTAGATCTTTTCAGTATTTCTTCAAAAACTTCTATTGCATCAGGGTAATTCTTCTCTTCCATATATGCAATACCTTTTTGATACATAGTCTTTAATTCTTTTATGCTGTCAGCTGATTTCATATTTGATTCAAATTCCGAATCATTAATCGAAAATCTGTCATATACACTTTGAATTGTGCTATATTTTCTCATAAGCTCATCATAACTTATACTGTCATTAACATATTCATTAAAATTCGACTCGGCATATGTATCGATTTTATCAATAAAATCTGATTGTTTATTTGCATTTTTACTATAGTTAGACACATATAATTCAGAAATTTTAGAAACATTACCATCGTCCAATAATCCGTATAAATACGAATCACTGTTACGTCTTACAGACATACCTATGCACAAAGCAATTATTAACACTGCACATATTGACACAGGGATAATAAATTTTTTCGACTTTAATATTCTTAAACCTTTCGATAAAATATTATCGTCTGACTTATAATCATAAGAATTAGGATTATTGAATTTCGTACTTTCAAATGGTGTTGAATATGAATTTTCTTTCGGTTCTGAATTACTATAACTGTTCTCTTCAGGAGGGTTTGCAGAACTTGTATCGCTAAAGTTATTCATTTTTAGCTTGCTCGCTTTCATTGAAGAATTATCATAAGCTCCCGAAGGTGCTGAATCTGAAAATCCATTCATTTTTAACCCGCCATTGCTTGAAGTCGTATTTGTTTTTACTTCGCTTTCTTGATTTTCTTTGTTGAAGTCGAATGACATCTTTAACCCCATAATTCTATCCCCTCTTCCTTGATATAGTTGCATAAACTCTTGCAAATATCGACAATAACATTGGTACTGCAACAAAAAATATAATTATATACATCGCATACGTAGGTAAATAGTACGTAAGTTTTCCGTATTCTATTGTTTCGGCAATATAATACGCTATCAAAACTACTCCTATTCCGATAATTGTTTCGTTATTTCTTTTTGAAGAATTCTCACAATCAGCACTATTTCTCAAAAATTTAACAATATACATAATCGTTACTGCTATGGATATTAAAATACCTACTGCAAACAGCAAAGACATTTCCGCAGAAAAGCTAAATTCTGCTGATTTGAATATATCTTTTATATAGTCTTTTACATCTTCCAAAATAAACAACAGGTTTTGAAGAATCAAAAATTCTGAAACCATTGTCATTACAAAAATAATAATTTCTTTTATCCTGCTATGTTCAACCATTTCATTTTTGCAACCACAACGACTGCATATCGTCGCTCCTTTAGGCAACTCACTGCCACATCTTACACAATTCATTTTATGTCCCCCTTTACAGATTTGTATGTGCTGACTTGAAGCCTTTTTTCTTTGATTCTGTTTTCACATCCGGTGCTGTCTTCTTAACATTTTTGTCTTTGATAACCAAAGAATCAAACACTTCTTGAATACTCGGTCTTTCTTCCGGATTTTTTGATAGCATTTTTAACAACAATAACTTTATTTCTTCCGGTATGTTATTTTTTATGCAAATATTGCTTTCATCCAATATAGCCGCATATAGATAAGTATATTTTTCAGTATCAAAAAAAGGTATATCTCCGGTAAGATATTGACAAAATAAGATTCCCAAAGCAAATATATCTGCTTTTGTGGTAATCTTTTCTGTTTCCTCACATATGTACAAAAATCCTTCGGGCGAAAGATAGATTGTATCACATTGTAAGTCGTCAGGCGTCGGTAATGAATCTTCAAAATAGCTACTGTCGAAATCAATAATTTTTGCTGTATATGTTCCTGTTATTGTTTTCTTTATCAGTACATTATTAGGTTTTATATCTGCATGTATAATTCTTTTTTTATGTATAGCTATCATATTATAAGCAATAACCTTACATATCATAATTTTAGTATTTGTATCAAGCTTTGAAATCTCTTCTATCGTTATAGAGGACATTTCAATTTTGGGAGTTATCATATAATACTTACTTTTAAATCTGAAAAAGTCGGTCGGATATACAATTCCGCCACCTTTACATTCTTTTAAAGAATCATATAATCTTTTCTTCTCTCTTTCAAACTCTGCACAAATACTTTTAGCTGTTTCCATGGCTTTTGGCGTGAATGAATTCTCGTCTGTAGGATAAACGGGTGTAAGAAATTCCTTAATGAAAACAGTTTCAGCACCTTTTTTAGCAAATCCCCATTTTGCAGTACCGCTATTATCAGTTGTAAGCTTGCCTATAATTTCATAATCTTTTACATACATATATTACGCCTTTCCATAATAAGTTCTTTTGTATTTATTCCATAAATTATCAATTTCATCTTGAGTACAATTTTTCAAGTTTTTTATATAATGCTCATATAAAGTTTCGGCACGCTTTAAATAGTAATCTTGCATTTCATTAAAATCCTTAAATCCGATTGCAACAAGTGATATTGTATGATCGTCGCCTGTATACTGTCTTATTTGTGATTTTAATTTGTCTCGCCATTCTATTATATTGTCCGAAGAAAGCAAAGTTTGTAAAATCAGATACTCAAACTCCATAGGTGTTTTTAAGTATCCGAAACAGCCGTCTGTAGCGTTAAAAATAATTATTTTATCTTCAATTTTTATTTGCTTTGAATGTAAGATATAATTACCGTCCGCAGAAACGACATTAGTAAGAACACCGTCATTTGAAATATTATCAAGTGCATCTACAGAATCGTCAATATCGTCCTTCGTCACTTGTGCCAATCCCATATCAGAGAGAACATATCCTCTTGAATCTCCTGCCCAAATAAAATCAGCTATCATTTCATTTTGACAGTATTCAACAATCGTCATAGACAATGTTGTAGGAAAGTCCTTTGTCATTGCACCTTTTATTTTACTCGAAGGTGTTTTGCTTTTTATACCTTTAAGAGCATTAGTTATCACATTAAAAATCTGATAACTTTTGTCTGAAGAATATTCCTCTTCGGAATATTCTTCAAACCACTCTGCTACACATTCTCCAACTATTCTTGAAGCAATATATGCGCCTGTTTTACCGTTAAGTATTTCATATCGTCTAGAACCGATTCCTCCGCACCCGTCAAAAACACCTACAAGTCCTTTATTTTCATTAAAAGAATATAAATAAGAATCTTCACCGTTTTGTGGAATCATTTCACCTGAAATTGAAAAATATGTACTTATCTCTGATAATAAATTTTTATACATAGCCATATTATATCGTATTTGAAATAGCATCTATAATTTGGTGATAGTCTATTTCAGAAAGTCCGTTGCCTGCTTCGGAAGGAAAATGTATTGTATTGTCCCAATTATCTGAAATTGTATTCCAATATTCTGCGTCCGGCGCAAACATAAGTAATCTCTTTGCACTTTGATTCATATAACCCGGCATTTGTTTGTTGCCCCACCAACTGCTTAATTCACCAAAACTTTCTGCCATTCCGTTAGGATAATAACCAGAACTTTTTCCGTAACCGATTGGATGTGTACTTGCGTCAGTCCATAAAACAATTACGTGTCTTTTTTTCATACCGTCATTATTCCAATCTGACTTCATAGCATATCCTAATGCCTCTAATCCATCTTCAGGATCATCACCACCGCCAAATGCTGTTATTCCGTCAATACATTCTTTAAAATCAGCAGCCTCTTCCGGCAAATCAAAGAAATCAGTCTCAAGCATTGCATTTTCACCGTCTGCCACATAATCTCTGAATACTACCATACGAAGTCTAAGCTTGTCTATTGTCTTTCCTTTCTTCTGCATAGCATCCACAACATCGCCATAAAAACTTACAGCATTTCTCTTTACCATATCAATAACTCCACCCATGCTACCTGTTGCATCAATGCAGAATACCATATCTACATTATAAGTTATTTGATAATTCCCTCCCTGTTGATTGTTTCCTCCTTGTTGATAATTACTTGCCATAATTAATTCCTCCTTTGATTATTTATATTTTAAATTTTTCTTAACATATTTTATAATTAGAAATGTCAATCCGCCGATCAATGAAATCAAGCCCAAGATTAAACAAATAATTGCCACTGCCTTGACGCTGTCACGTTCAGAAAGCATTCTTACACGTTCCCAATCAGTTACCGAATATGCCATATAAACATATTTATTCAAAGTCAACAACTTCAAAAGACTGATTATGCTTAAAATAAATCCCACACTTGTTGCTATCCATGCACATATTAATTTTGCATTATTGTTTTTATCATCTTCTGTACCGTAAAATGATTTTTTACTGTCACTGTATACATTAATTATCGTACTGCTTTTAGATGTCGGATTTTCTTCACTACCTGGCACTTTAAATCCCTTTGACATTTTTAACATTTTATATTCCTCCCATCATTTAGCCCAACGTATAATATCTGTAGTATCAATTTTTTCTTGCTTATTCCCCGTCTTCACTGTAAATGTATTGCCTTCATCATAGAATATTTCATCATAATTAAAATCTAAGACTGTTCTGCCTTGAGTATCAAGTACACCATATTTTCCCTCTTTTTTCAAGATTAGAAATTCTCCGCCATAAACATTGGACCAATCATCGTATTTACACGGAATTACAATGTTCTTGTTCTCATCAACATATCCGTATTTGAATTGATTTTCTCCGTTTTTTTCTACTACTTTATATACACATGATAAACCAGCCTCGTAATAATCCGAGTCGAAGTCATAGCTGTATATGTCATATCCATATTCCTCTATAGCAGCTTTTTCAGCAACAGTATTGTTATTTTTCACTTTATTGAATGTAATAACCGAACCCACACCCAAAGCTGCTAAAATAACAATCGCTACGATTATAAATTTTAAATGACTTTTTTGGTTATTATTTTGTTGATAATTTTGACTATATTGATTTTGTTGATACTGATTCATAAAATTCCCCTCACAATCTGTTTACAAATAAAATATTACATTTGTTTCTATTTCTTTATTTGTTTTAGCTTCGTACACATCCATCTTTATTCTGTCGTTGTCAAGGATAGTGAAAACAAACTTTACAGGAGTATACTCGCTCTCATTGGTTTTTACATTTCTTCCACTGATATCGCCATCTGCCACATATGTTCCATCCTTTTGCAAATATGCCGTTTTGGGATAATAGCCTATTCCTTGCGAACGGGCATGTGATACTTGTACATCAAAACTATCACTTGTTACGTTTGAAATAACACATTTTCCGACACATTCTTGAGTGTTATCATTAGACACATACCATTTGTATTCGCCTTGCTTTACATTGCTTGATGTATTAGATACTGACTCTTTTTGCGTATTCAATATATTATTCGATGTTGAATTACCATTGATATTATTACTGTTGTTAGCTGAAGATGTCGAATAAACATTTACATCACTGTTATAGCTTACAAATGTAGCATCTAATGAACAATCTTTTATACTATATCCTTCTGTTGCTTTGGTAACAGAATTCATAAGATCCGTTACATCTGCTACAAGATATTCCGGCAAATATGTTTTAGCATTAATAGCTATAGTAATTTGCATAGGCAATGCAGTTGTAACACCTCCGGATGACGCTATTTCTCCGGTGATTTTATATACAGGTGCTCCATTGACCTGAGTGTATTCCTTTTTAACATTACTCAAAGATTTTCTTATGTTCTTAACATTAGATGAATCCAACTCAAACGGCAAAGTAAATTTATCTTCTTCAAACATATCTTCCCATACTGTAATCTTCCCGTCCTCAATATTGCCTAAATACCAATCATAATCTTCTCGTTTTGTATCACGATCTCCGACTCCCACCGAAAACGCATTATTGTTATAATTGAACTCGTAGTCCATTGACTCATCGTCACCGTCTTCATCAACCAACCTTGCTGAACCTGTTACATTCACACTTTGAATTTTGCTTATAGCTCTATATGTTTTCGCAAATATGTATCCTGTCGGTTTTAAAGATGGTATATTTAAAAGTCCAACAGCTAATATAAGTATTGCTGCAACTGCCGCAATAATTGCAATAAAAGCTTTCTTTCTGCCTTTTTTACGTTTGTTATTTCTCGGCAATTCCACATCATAATATTCTCTTGGAGTTTCTGTATTCTGCTCAGGACGTTGTTCAAATGTCGATTTAAATCCGTTATTTTGAGGTTCTGTCGGTGATGTTGATGATTGTCCAAATGTCGATTTAAACGTCTTGTTTTGAGGTTCTGCATTTGATTCTGTTGGTTGTCCAAATGTTGATTTGAATGTCTTGTTTTGAGGTGTACTATTAACACTGCTCATATCGTAACTTTTCACCTCATTTTCAGGCATTGAACTTGTTTTATTTAGTCCCTTACCCAATTTCAATGAACTTGACGGTGTTACAGGTGATTTTTCCGGCTCTGTGATAATATTCTTATTATCAACAACACCCACCATTTCCTCACTTTTCTCCCCAACATTTCCCGCTTGTTTAAATCCTTTTGCCATTTTTATTCCTCCCTTGTATCTTTAGTATTTACAGGTTTTTGTGTATTGACAAAAACATCTGAAACCGTCATAAATTGTCCGTCGCTAATTTTACATGCATTACCATTTACGCTGACTTCTTCATCAATTTTACAATACTGCAATATATCTGTTGTCGGCGACAAATACACTGCATCAATCGAATATGTATTTTCATTAATCGTCACTAGTTGTGTTTCCTGCAGTGCAATAAAATATTGTTTATATTCATTACATTGCAAAATTCCGGTGAAATCATATTTTTCCTTGCTATATATCAACGAATTACTTTGAATATCCTGTAAATGTTGTATTTGTTCTGCTTGATCGTTAATTCGAGCATCTTTTGAATGTATGTTGATTATCACAATTACACCTGTTACTACCAAAAGAACACAGAATAGCCATGCTAAAGCACGCCATCTATAAATAACTCTTGTTTGCGCAGGATTATCTCTGTAAACAATTTTCGTTTCCACCTTTGAATTATATTGATTTTGTATCTGATTGTTTGACAAAGCAATATTTGAATCTAATTTTTTAAAACCTTTTAACGTTTCATTTTCTGCACCGCAATTACTGCATATATGATCGTTTAAATTTATTTTCTTTCCGCAGTTTGAGCAAAACATATATATTCCCCCTATATAACAAGAATCGCCGCTATAATACAACAAAGTAGTGATACTATCATACCGACAACACCTATCGGTTTAATTTCTATTTTTACCGAAACGATACCTAAGGCTATACCTGTTCCAGCCATTAAAAGTCCAAGTGGATTAACCAATATACTTAATAATATACCTATTATCCCTACAACTATTGATATAATCGCATAAACATTCTTCTCCTTAGGAGGCGGTGTCTTGGTTATTACTGTATCTTCATCTTTAAAATGAAGCTTAATTTTAGATGTATCAACACTCTTTTTCTTTGTTTCAGTAGGCGATTTTTTTATTACTTTTTCCTTTTCGATTTTTTCTGTCGAATATTTTTTGTATATCATAACAGCACTGGCATAATCCATTCCGCACACAATACATTTATCCGTATTTTCATTTGAGGTTTCGCACTGTGGGCATATCCATGTTCCTTCCATATGTAATTTTCCTCCACCTTATATATTTGTTTGAATATATTTTCATTTTATGGTCATATTATAGCACTTTTAGTTTAAATATGCAACTACTTTTTAATTGTATATATGAATATTATTGTATGATTTTAATACAAATATTTTAGTTTTCTATTTATAGTCATTTTGCAACTTATTTTTAAATTAATTATTACTTTACAATTTGCTTGTATATTTTCTATTTAAAATGGTTTAAAATTATATTATAAGAAATTCAACACACGGAGGTGAATTAGTTATGGGAGAATTTGAAATTCATCAACCAGAGAAGTCATCTAATCGCACCATAAGAATGCCTGATGAACTTATCGAAAGAATGGGTAAAATTGCAGCATCAAAAGGAATATCTTTTAACCAGCTTGTAATTCAATGCTGCAATTATGCCCTTGACAACTTAAAGTCTGATGATAATGAATAATTTGCGTATATTTAATCATCGACCTGTCAGAAACTGAAGTCTTTATATAGGACTTCAGTTTTTTATTTAGGATTTTTATCCTAAAAACATATTAGCATAATTTTAAAATAACTTTCAACAAAGTGACATTTTTAACGTATTTTTTACCATAATTAACGTATTATATAGACAAAATAATACATTTTATGATAAAATATATGTATCAATTCAGAAAAGAGGGATGTTATTATGGCACAATGGCAAGTAAGTCTTGTTGACGGTTTAATGGATTTCAGTTTCAGTATATTAATAGCTCTGTTTTATGCAAGCGTACTCTCCGCAAGATATGGCAAAACAAAATTTCGTGTAATTGTTTCAGCAGTAATGATTACAGCTACTATAATTACCGATCTTCTGCACACACCACAAACAACAAAATTTTTCTTAGGTATATTTATACTTATGGGATGTATATTCATACTCAGTGACGATAAGCCATTAAAAAAGATATTATTTACATTCATTCCTTATATATCGGATATTTTATTGTCCCTCACATATCTTTCGCTTAGAACAATATTACTGCCGAATTTTGATTCGGCCTACGGAGGTCAAACACTTACAGGGCTTTCGCGTATACCTAACGCTGTTGAACCGTTGCTTTTATTTATAGTTGAAATGTTAGTACTGTTTTTAATCTCAAAATGGATACAACATAAAAAGCCTAAAATGAGTGACCTTACCATCATATATATACTTTCAATAATAATTGTTCAAATATTTATATTAACATTCTTAATGCACATTTATTATGCAAAAGTAAGTATATTGAAATTTATATTGGTTTTAATTCTTTATATGGTTATTTCAATTTTGCTTACAGTTCTTGTTATACGTTACAGTATTCGTATCAGTAAAGAGCAAGCAAAGCAAGAATTTGTTGTTAATCAGTACAATCTTTTAAGCTCACAATACGACCAACTGAGAAACAACTATGTAAACTATAAAAAATTACGTCACGATTTAAAAGACCACATTAACGTTATTAACGGTCTGTCGCAAAAAGCAGACAAAGAAGAATTAACCGAATATACAAGTAAGTTATTAAAAAATTGGGATTCACTTTCGGCAAAAACATATTGCGATGTTCCGGCGATTGATATTATATTGGCTGAAAAATACAATATGGCTACAGCTAATCATATACGAACCGATTTCTTAGTCGGCGGTATTAAAGAGGCTAATCTCGACAATGTTTACTTATGCAGTATCTTCTCCAATCTATTAAATAATGCTTTAGAGGCGTCTAAATACTGTACGACAAATCCTTATATTGAATTAAAAAGCAGCATACAACTCGGCAATTTAGTTATCACCTGCCGCAACAGTATGCCACAAGTTATTCGTAAAAAAGACGACCCTAATCACAATCACGGGTACGGATTACATATAATTAAAGATTTATCCAATCTTCTTGGCGGTAATTTCGTTTACGAACATGATGAGCACAATTTTACCGCCATTGTAACAATTCCGATTAACGACAAGGAGGAAGTACATAAATGATTAATATCGCGATAATCGATGATGATAAAACTTTCTGTGATGATTTTAAAGAACAAATAAAAAAAATTGATAACAGCTATAATACCGACTGTTATTATGATATAAACACTTTTTTAGAATCGGTTTCAAGCTACAATATCGCTATTATTGATATAATGCTTGGAAAAGATAACGGAATAGATATAGCGTCAGCAATCACTGAAAAATACCCTAATATAAAAATTATATTTATATCTGTTGAGCAAGACTTTTTTCAAGACGTCTATTCCGTCAATCATTTATACTTTTTGGTAAAACCAATATCGAATGAACAGTTAAAACAAGCCTTGTCAGTTTGTTGCAGTGAAATAAATAAGCAGACTCTTTATACAAAGCTCGGCAGCGGGACTACTGCTATAAATCTAAATGATGTTTCCTATTTTGAGGGGATTTTAAAGAAAACTATCGTACATTATGTCAATGCGCCAAAGCAAACCTTAAACGAACCTCTAAAGGACATTGAAAAAGAAATTCTTAACACCAACTTTATACGCATACATCAAAGTTATATTGTAAATCTTACATACATAACTCAATTCACCAAAACAAAAGTCAATATTCAAGACCTTGAAATACCTATAAGCAGAAAATACTCACAATCAGCCTTAAATGGCATAAGCAAGTTTTTAGGTAATAATCTAATTTAAAAACAAGTCGGAGTCGGGCTCCTAAAGGAGTCCGGCTCCGACTCTGAAATTAACCTTTTCGGCTTATTTTAAAATTTATCTGAATTTACATATTGCGTTATACTGCTTAAAAGCTGTTTACATTCGGGATAATCTCCGTCTAAATCAAAACCGCAGAACAATAGCTTTGCTTTGCCTATTTTTGTTTCAAACAGCGGTGATGACGCAGTATTATCAAAAAAATTCGGTACTGTTTCAATTATAGGTTTTACTTCACCAGCAAACTTCGATATATCTGTACCGACCGAGTTATCAAGCAGTCTTTTCCACTGATAATCGGGATATTTTTCTGTCGGGAAATCATCAAATATTCTATGCTTATTATCAATTATTGCACCGCACGGTTTTTGTGACGGGAAATGTACCGGCGACCAAAATACAGGTATAAAACTTCCATGTATCGGATTTTTGAAACACTCTTTCGTCACAATAGCTTTTCCGCCGTTTTTGATTATATCATCAAGTTCTTCTTCCGATTTAATCATACGAACATTGTTTTCAATCTTATTTTCGGCAAAAACAAATATTCTCCAAGTATTTTTGTAACCGTTCACTTCAAGTATAACACTAAGCATTGTTGATTTTGTTATACTGTTTAGCGGTATGCTTACCTTACTTTCTGTTGTTGACGTTTTATAAAATACTTGCTTACCGTTTTGTACCGTCAAATTATAAACAGGATTGTTGATTTTCTTTTCGCCGAAATCATATAAGTCCAATTCTGCCTCTAATGTATCTGTATTTTTAAATATTCTCTTTGCTTTAAATAACGGTACTGCCTCACCTGCAAAATTTTTAAATTCATCGGGCGAAATTAAGCCTTTACTTTCATAAAACACATCAAGTATGCCGACAGTGGCTGTACTTTGTCCTGTGTAATCCGATAGCGACAAAAGTTCAAAACCGCCGAAATCTTTTGTCCTAAGTGCCGCCTCAATATCTTCTTTATAAAGCTTAACAGCTAAGTCGCCCGACGCTTTAATATAATCATTCAATTTATGATACACATTCTTTTCAATCATAAATTTTTTAATCGCGTCAAGGTTTACCGGCAGAATATTGCCTGTATATTTTTCAATCAAGTCAACATCCGGATATACACAATACTGCCCCACTTCAAACGAAATTATCGGTACAGACACATCTTGTACCGCTACCGAATAATCAAGCGACGTATTTTCAGCCGCCTTATCCTGACAGTTCTGTATTCTGACATTGTGACCGCCTGCCTCATATGCACACAAATAATCTTCACACGGCATAATCGGGTGGTCGAAGTTCGTCGTAAGCGTATAAATTCTTCTGTTGTCATAAGCCTTTATGCAAGTGGTTATGTCGTTAAGCATATCAAAATCGCCCATATTTTCATTACCGTTTGAAAACATTATAAACGAAGGGTGATTGCCGTATGTTTTTGAGATATTAATAGCCTCCTGCATAAAATATTGACGGTGTATCGGGTCTTCACCTGTTTCAAGTGCACATACATCGTGATTAAGCCATAGCGGCATTTCAACAGATATGTACATTCCTATTTCGTCAGCTGCATTAAAGGCACATTCAGGCGGACACCATGCGTGAAAACGAACATGATTTAAGCCATAGCTTTTGATAGTCTTGAAATTTTTTCGCCACACCTCAATATCCATAGGCGGATAACCTGTAAGCGGATATATAGCACAATCTATTGTACCGCGCAAAGAAATTTGTCTGTTGTTAAGCAAAATCTTTTTATTTTCCGTTTTTATCGTTCGCATACCGAACTTTACGGATTTTATATCGGTATGACCGTTACATTCATATTTAACTGTTGCCGTATATAAATTAGGATTAAATTCGTCCCAATAATTCATTTCGGAAATATCGTATCTGAAATAATCGACTTGTTTTGAATTAAACACCTTCGTTTCAAATATTTTTTCTCCAAGTAAATCTCCTTTTGGTGAAGTAACATTTACGGTAACAGTCGCTTTCTCCGTTTTAAACGGAGAATGTATATCCGATGTTTCAACAACTTTAAGCGTTATGCCTTTGTCATCTGTATATACTTGAATGCTGTCAATATGTTCTTTTTCTTCATATTGCAGTTCAATACGTCCGATAACACCGTTCCAATATCCTTGTGTATCGACACTGTATCCGCTTGCCATTGTATCAAGGTTTAGCAAATTTCTGTTGTCTATTTTCAGCGTAAACGTATGTTCGCCCGGAGTTATTTTTCCTGTCAAATTGTATATGTGAGGTGTGGACAGCTCAATTATTTGTCTGTCTGTTTTCACACCGTCTATCCATAATTCAGATGCTATATTAACTCGCTCCATAAACAGTCTGACAGTTTTACCGTCTGTATCATTCGGAATGTTGACCGTTTTTTGCAGCCAAAGAGGAGCGATATATTCATATCGCTCTCTCGGTGCACGTACAGCCTCTTTTGATATTTTGTCAAAGTATTCTGTTTTTTTGCCTATCCGATTATCACAAGTTGAACCCGGAAGATTAAAATTATTATTTTCAAATTTTATGCTGTCTATTGTCTGACTATTGTCAATATCTGTTTTATAATTCCATTTTCCGCTTAAATCTATTGTTTTCATTGTATCACCTATTTTACTATATCTCTGAGTTCTGTGTGGCATTGATTTAATTCAAGTCCTTGTTTTGCATACTTTTGGGCATTATCATTATCACCTATACCCAAATATCCAAGTGCCGCCATAAGATTACAATGTACCTTATTGTTTTTATTTAAGTCACCTTCGAATATCAAGAAATCCGGTAATGATACAGCAAAGTAATCAATTTTCATTTCATCATTCATATGATTATTTGCATACTCAATAAATGCGTTAAATCTCTTTTTAGCCTCGTCTTTATCTCCAAGTGCCTCAATCGCTTTTGCAGAATAATACATCATCTGCGGCGGTTGGTCGTTATAATACATCGCCGAAGAAAGATTAAATTCACCCCTTGCTGCAAGTCTGTATGCCTGTTCGGACTTTTCCTTATCTTCATACAAGTTACCAAGCATATAATATATATCGTTATCCATATTACCGATTAACTTGCCCTCACCTAAATTATACGGATAAACGAGAGCTTTTTCAAGATATTCTATTGCTTTTTCTGTATTTTTTTCTGCTTTAGCCTTATTAATAAGCGCAATTCTGTACTGAGCAGGTATCTTACCTTCACCGCCCTCCCAAGGGTGGAAGTTATGGTTCATAATACGATTGTATGCGTTATCATATTCGCCGTTCATATTAAGCAACGTGATATATTCCGTATATAAATCGTCACGCTTTTCAAGTAAGTCAGAATTTTCATTCATATTTGCCAATCTCTTTTCAAGAGAGAAATTAAGTGTTTTGTACAGTTGATCAAGTTCAAAGAATATTCTTGCGTCACTCTTATCAATACTGAATGCTTTTTCCATTGCTTTTAGTGCTAAGACACCGTCTTTTAATTTATTGTAATAAACAAGCGAAAGGTTTCTATACACTGTCGGAAGTTTTATATTATCCGCACACTTTTCCCATAATTCTTTTGATTCTTCCCATCTGCCTTTGTCATAGAACAAACAGCCAAGATAATAAGCAGCATAATTACCGCCGTTATATATTGCCTTTTCCAATACAGCTATATCTTCAAGTCTGTTCGGGAAACAATACAGGCTTTCAGAATTTTCAGCCTTATCAAGTTCTGACTTGTCATTTGTCAGTGCATACAGATAGTAATGTACCATAGGCTCATTGTCATTCGGTGCAAGTTTTAATATTTCGATTGCGTCCTCCGTCAAATAAGCCGTCATATAACTAAGTGCAAGTTCAATATAGTTATGATTGTCGCCACGCATAACAGCTTGCATTTCGTCTAAGCCGTTGCCGGTTAGTTTATAAAGTTCATAATATGCACTGTGATCTAATGCATCTATATTAAGTGTTTCTTTTGCAAATTCTGTTGCCTCTGTATTTTTTCCGAGTTTTCTGAGCAACGCCGATTTTAAAGTTCTTGCCTTTAAATTATGCATTCCCTTTACAAGCGACTTTTCTATATATTCCAACGCATCATTATAATCACCTCTGCCCGATGCAATACAGGCTAATTGATAAAATGCTTTATCCTGCATATTTCCGTCCCAAACAGCTTTATAAAACGCGTCAAATGCAGTATTGATTTTACCTTGTTTCTTTAATGATAATCCTAAATTATAATACGGTTCACAATCATATGGATTAGGATTTTTCCAAGTTGATGATTTAATAGCCTGTCTGAAATATTTTTCACTTTCCGCAAATCTGCCCTTATTATACAAATACTTTCCGTATCCGTTGTTAAGACGAATATCTGTTTCATCTCGCTTCAATCCCTCAAGGTAATAATCCTCAGGCGAATATGTAGCATGGCGATATTGCTCTAAATGTGTAGCCGCAAGGAACAGTTTTTCGGTTGTTTCCACAAATTGCGGCTCAGGCAATGCCTCTGCCGGATTAGGTGTTTCCTCGTCATTTTCGCCCATAGGAGTGTAGCTTAATAATTCGTTTCCGTCTTTATATACGGCAAGTATAAGCTTTGTTTCATCAATGTTAGGCATAGGAACACTCTTTGTAAATATATCGGTCGGTGATATGTTTGCTTTTTCTTCAAACATCTTATTTCCGTCATAAACAAATTTGATTGTTACATCGTCAACTTGTATCGGCGAATATACAGTTATATTAGCCGTATCGTTATCTAATTCAAGATTCATAACAACTTCTGTTGAAGCATTTTTAACCGCACCGACATTTTTGTATGGCATAAAGTATTGAACGAAAGTCTTTTCTTCATACGGTTTTAAGAACGTAAAGTCGGGCTGATTGTCTGTAAACATACCTGTCATAAGTTCAATATACGGACCGTTTTCGTCTGTAAGATTTCTGTCCCACGCTTTTCCGAAATCACCGTTACCCCAAGTCCATTGCTTTTTACCGGGTGAAACGTGATGGTCGGCTATATGAAGAAGTCCCGCATTTTTGGAATAATCGTAATTGCCTATAAAATTATAATCCGAATGATATGCCATATACGAAGTCGGTACAGGAATATTTTTGTATCTTGAAATATCCGTACCCGGTGCATAATCAACCTTATAATAAACTCCGTCGGCAATAGGAAACTTTGATACATCACGTTTGCCGTGATCCATTACCGCATGAACATCCGGTGGAAATATTGATTGTGTATAGTCATTTACCGCAACGGCAGGATTTGCCCACCATAAAAATGTTTGAGGTCTGTCTGTCGGATTGTATACCTGACCTTTTATTTCAAGATATGCTTTATCTGGGTATACAGTAAATCCCGCCATACCTTTCGTATGGAACATCTTTTCTATTTCGCCTACCCATACCGTAATCGAACCGTCATTGTTTTCTTCGATTTTATAGTCAACAGGATCAAATGTGGACGGTCTGTGATGTTGCGGCCAATTAAACTCAATACCGCCCGAAATCCATGGACCTGCCAAGCCTACAAGCGCCGGTTTTACAACTTCATTATAATAAACAGCGTCATATCCGTTTGTTTTATCGTATAATCTTTGAATTTTACCGCCGATTTCAGGTAAAATCATTACAAGAATATAATCGTTTTCCAAGAAAATTGCGTTGTATTCTTTATCAGTCTTAACGTCCGAAACACCCTCGCATACAGGGTGCGGATAAACTCGTCCGCTTGAACCTTGATATACACGTTTTTCAAGAAACATAGGATTTTTGTCGTAATCAGAAATTTCATATGTAGGTATTGTAACTTTTTCTTGCTTTAATATAACCTTATCCATAATAATTGCTCCTTCGCATATCGTTTTATTTATGATTAGATTATACACCGCCAAATCCAAAAAATCATTAAGCATTATTGCTGTAAAATATGAAATTATTGCTTTTTATAAAGAAGTCAATGTTTTTTCGTCTGCCGACGCTGAACCTTAATCTTGATCTGCGATCCATTCAATTTGTACCGTTCTGCAATATTTCATATACTTCAAATAACATTTCTGCCGCCACAATCATACTTAAAAATTTCTTTGACATTTTATTTACCTCTGAAATATATTTTATATGTATATCCTACAATATTTTTTTTGTGGAAATCATTCAACACATCTAACAATAAAATTTATTTTTTAGACATATTGACTTTTTTAATACACAATGATAAAATCATCAATGTTAGATTGAATATGACGCCTTTGCCATCGCTTTCTCTTTGTTTATTTGTTGAATTTATTATAGCAGTTGAACGTATTATGTTATAGTATACTCTGCACAAAAACCGACACTTTATTTAAACATTTCATACAATGATAAATATTTTATCATTGACGGTACACCTCTTTTTTGATACACATCGGTAATAGTTCGCATATAATAATTTTCTCACATTTTGTCGTATAATTCAATCTAAATCATATATATGTTCACTTTTAAAAAAATAACCGTAGCATAAGCTACGGTTATCTGCTTTAAATTATTACTTTGAAGCCAAGAAGTCATTAATCTTCTTTACAAGTTCGTCAGCATCAACGCCGTGAACCATGCAAGCTTCCTCAAGTGATTCGCCCTGTGATGCCGGGCAGCCAAGGCAGTGCATTCCGATACCCATTAGTATTGGAGCGATTTCTTCATCTATGCTTAAAGCCTCACCGATTAGAGTCTTTTTTGTTACTTGTGCCATTATTGTTTCCTCCTTTTTATATATTAAAACATTCTTCAAATTCTTGACCGTCAATAGTTTCCTTTTCAAGAAGTTTTTCAGCCACTCGTGTAAGTACAGCCATATTTTCAGTAAGAATTTGTTCAGTTTTCCGGTATTGTAAAGTCATTATATGCTTTACTTCCGCGTCAATATCTGCGGCTGTTTTTTCGGAATATGCTTTTGAATGTGCAAAATCACGTCCGATAAACACTTCGCCGCCGTCATCATACGATACAGGGCCGATTGCCTCTGACATACCGTATTTTGTAACCATTTGACGTGCTATGTCAGTTGCACGCTGAATGTCACTTGACGCGCCTGTGCTGATGTCGTCCATTGTAAGTTCTTCGGCTACTCTGCCGCCAAGCATTACAATTATTCTGTCCAACATTTCATTTTTTGATGTGTACATTTTATCTTCATCAGGCACATACATCGTATATCCGCCTGCTCTGCCACGCGGTATTATTGACACCTTATGAATATGCGATGTTTTATCAACAAGTTTTGCCAAAACTGCATGACCTGCCTCGTGAAATGCCGTAAGTTTCTTTTCTTTTTCGGTAATAATTCTCGAACGTTTTTCCGTTCCCATCATTACTTTTAAGTTTGCGTCCTCAATATCTTTTCTTGTTATTTCAAGATGGTTTCGTCTTGCCGCAAAAATAGCGGACTCATTCATCAAGTTTTCAAGGTCTGCACCCGAATAACCTGCTGTTGCTTTTGCGATTTCTTCCAAGTCAACGTCATTTGCCAAAGTTTTTTTAGCCGAATGAACTTTTAGAATAGCCTCTCTGCCCTTTACGTCAGGAACGTCAACGACAATCTGTCTGTCAAAACGTCCCGGTCTTAAAAGTGCGGGATCAAGTATATCCGGACGGTTTGTAGCCGCCATCATTATAACGCCTTCATTTTCGCCAAATCCGTCCATTTCAACAAGCAACTGATTTAAAGTCTGTTCTCTTTCATCGTGACCGCCGCCCATACCGGCTCCTCTTTTTCTGCCGACTGCGTCTATTTCATCTATAAACACAATACACGGTCTGTTTTTCTTTGCCTGTTCAAACAAATCTCTCACTCGCGATGCACCTACACCGACATAAAGTTCAACGAAATCCGAACCGCTTATAGAGAAAAACGGAACTTTCGCCTCGCCGGCAACCGCCTTTGCAAGAAGTGTTTTACCCGTACCCGGCGAGCCGACAAGAAGTACACCCTTAGGTATTCTCGCACCAAGGCTTACAAACTTTTGAGGATTTTTCAAAAACTCGACTATTTCCGCAAGTTCGGCTTTTTCCTCATCAGCTCCCGCAACATCTTTAAATGTCACGTTCTTGGTGTTCTCATTAAGTCTTGCTCTGCTCTTTGTAAAATTGGTTGCACCCGAACCGCCTTTTCGCAAAAATCCGAAAAAGAACACACATATAAATACAATTATCAAAATTATATTTGTAACCGCCGTCCATGAAATCTTGGTTTCATAAGCCTCTTGCTTTAAAGTGCCTTTATCCATTTGGTCGTTCATTTCTTTTCCGACATCTGCCTGCAACGTGTCAAGTGACGGAATTTTCACCTTTGCTTTGTCACCGTTTGTAAGTGTCACCGTTACGGTATTTCCCGACACAAGCATCGAACTTACCTGTTCGGACTTTATACTGTTGACCAAATCAGAGTAAACCATTTTGGTCTGCGATGCACCGAATCCGACTGCGAACATATAAATCAGATACGCAACTACAAGCATTGCCACCCATACTCCGAGTCCTTTAAATCTTTTCTGCAACTGACTACCTCCTTAATTATCGTAAAATTCTATTTTTATACCTTTATCCTTGAAAGCAAAACGTTTGTCTATTCTGTTGCCGACTACAGCAATTTCGCCGTTTATCTCAATTATCGGCACACTGTTTCGTTTATCTTTAGGAATTTTTTTATCTATAAAATATTCCTTTAATTTCTTCGTACCGTTCATACCCATAGGCTGAAATTTATCACCGTTTCGCCTGTTGCGTACAATGATTTTATCAGTCTTGTCACACGAAAGATATATTGCACCGTCTTTATTTCGCATATCCGTTTCAGATACCGAAATTTTTTTGTCAAGTTCCGAAATAAAAACTGTTTCACCGATATTAATACTGACTTCAAACGGCTGTGTTTCTTCTTTTTTGTGTTCAAGTATTATTTTGCCGTACTCGTTTTTTGCAACAATACCGTACGGCAAATTTATTTGTCTGCCGCTTGATTTATCGGCAAGCGACAATATATCAGCAACATATGTTGACGAAATATCGTTAAGACTGTTATAAATATCTCTTAACATCAACCTTAAAACACGTCTTTTTATCGCAATATCCGTCTTATTCAAATCTTCAATATTAACAGCACAATTTCTGATGTGCTTTTTATAAAAATCTTCCGCAATACCGTCAAGATAATCACTGTCATCTTTTATCAAGCAAGCATTTTCCGTAACGGTTTTAATAAAACTCGTGTTAAATTCCTTTTGAATATATGGAAGTAATGTGTGACGTATTTTATTACGTGTGTAATTTTCTGTCAAATTTGTACTGTCTGTCATATATTCAAGTCCGTTATCACTGCAATATTTTTCGATTTCATCTCGTGAAACATTCAATATCGGACGAATTATATTTCCGCGGACATACGGTATTCCGCAAAGTCCGTTTGTCGTACTGCCACGCATAAAATTCATAAGCAAAGTTTCGGCATTGTCATTTCTGTTATGCGCCGTTGCAACTTTGTTTATATCGTATTTTTCGCACAATTTATTAAAGAAATTATATCTCACATTTCTGCCGGCTGTTTCTTCCGACACATTTGTATCTTTTGCAATTTGGGGTATATCTGCATTTAACACAAAACATTCAATACCCAATTTTTTTGAAAAGTTTTCGGCAAAAAGTTCATCTCTCTTTGCCTCCTCGCCTCTTATGCCGTGATTAATATGAGCCGTATATAATTTTATGTCAAATTCATCTTTCAGCGACCAAAGTGCGTGAGTAAGACACACCGAATCCGCACCACCCGAAAGACCGACCAGCACGCTGTCGCCGTTATTCAATAAATTATATTCACGCAAGGTCTTTTTAATAATATCTAAAACCATTATTCTTCCTTCAATGCAAATTCAACATTAGAAAACTTAGTATATTCACCTTTCCAACCAAGTTTAAACATACCGGTTTCACCGCTTCTGTTTTTTGCGACAATACATTCAGCCAAATTTTTATCCTCGGTATCGGGATTATAATATTCGTCACGATACAAAAACATAACCATATCGGCGTCCTGCTCGATAGCACCCGATTCACGCAAGTCCGAAAGCATGGGACGCTTATCGCTTCTCGATTCAGCCGCACGCGAAAGCTGTGAAAGTGCAATGACAGGAATATTAAGTTCCTTTGCAAGAATTTTTAACGAACGCGAAATTTCGGCAATTTCATTTTGTCTGCTCTCTGTTCTTCCGCTCGACTGCATTAACTGCAAATAGTCGATTACGATAAGTTCAAGATTTTTTGTCTGCTTTAATCGTCTGCATTTTGCACGGATTTCCGATACCGTTATTGACGCAGTATCGTCTATATACATCGGTGCAGTTGCAACTCTGTTTACTATTGCACCGATTTTTTCCCAATCTTCGCCTGTTATATCACCTGTTCTGATTTTATTTGAATTAACAAGTGCCTGGCTGCATATAATACGGTTTACAATCTGTTCTTTCGGCATTTCGAGGTTGAATATCGCAACGGTTTTTTTATCGGTAATACTGACGTGTTCCGCTATATTTACCGCAAAACTTGACTTACCCATACCCGGACGTCCGGCGATAAGAATAAGTTCGCCGCCATGAAAACCGCCCGTACGTCTGTTAAGTTCATCAAAGCCTGTCGGCAAACCCGTTATACCGCTTTGATTTAAAGAGTTTTCAACAAGTTCCTGATAACTGCCCATAAATATCTCACTTATAGGTAGTATATCGCTCTTGTTGTTTGATGATGTAACGTCAAAAATAAGCTGTTCGGCTTGGTCGACTATTCTTTCGACTTTATCGTTCTGACCGTAAGCCATATCGGAAATATCGCCTGCACTTTTAATAAGTGTTCTCAAAACTGCCTTTTCCTTAATTATTTGCGAATAATACGTCACGTGCCTTGTTGTCGGCACATTCGTTGCCGCATTTCTCAAATAAGCGATACCTCCGACAGCCTCAAGTTTGTCGCTTTGGCTCAACTTATTTGAAACAGTAATAAAATCTATAGCCGCATTTTCGTTAAATAAATCAAGAATTACACTGAATATTTCCTTATTCTGTGGGAAGTAAAAATCAGACGGTCTAAGTATTTCAACCGACTCCGCAACACTGTGCGAATTAGTAAGCGCACTGCCTATTACAGCCAATTCCGCCTCTTGACTATATGGCAGTTCTCTGCCCATTACGTCAACAGGATTCGACATTTCTGCCATAAATCCATTACCTCCCCAAAGTTATATCTGTTCTACAACTACGTTTAACTTACCGACAACGCCTGTATAAATTTTTACGTCAACAGTCGTTGTTCCCAATGTCTTTATGCCGTCAGGCATAACAAATTTCTTTTTGTCAAGTTTGATGTGGTGTTGTGAAGTAAGTGCCTCTGCTACATCCTTTGATGTTACAGATCCGAAAAGTTTACCGTTTTCGCCTGCTTTAGCCTTTAGCACAACCTTGATTTCTTTCATTTTCTCTGCGATTGCATTTGCCTCTTCAAGCTCAACTTTTTTCTTGTATTCAAGAGATTCCTGCTTCCCCTTCATTACGTTTATATTCGACTTTGTAGCCGGTTCGGCAAGACCTCTCGGCAAAAGATAGTTTCTTGCATAACCGTCAGATACATTTACCATCTGACCTTTTTTACCTTGTCCTTTTACATCTCTTGTCAATATAACTTGCATTGTCCTTCCTCCAATTAACTTTCATTATTTGCAACGTAATCAAAGACAGCCTTTTCAACGTCCTCAATTACCATATCTACATTTTTGTCTTTTACTTGTGCACCTGCAACGGTACTGTGTCCGCCGCCGCCGAGATACTCCATAATAAGCTGTACATTAATATCACCGAGCGAACGGGCGCTTATACCCACGCCGCCGTCCTGCGCATATACGACTATCGATGCACGAATATCACCTATATTAAGCATTTCATCAGCCGCCTGTGACGCTATCACTCTTATATTGGGATACTTTGTGTAACACTTTGCGACTGCAATCTGCGATACTATAATTTTCGACGTCTTTACAATATCTGCTCTGTGGTCATAGTCCTCTTTATTCACGTTAAACAGCTTTTTGACGTCTGCCGTATTCAGTCCCAAACGTCTTAAATATGAAGCCGCCTCAAATGTTCTGACACCTGTTTTTACTATAAAGTTCTTTGTATCCATCAAGATACCCGTATACAAACACTCCGCCTCAACAGTTGTAAGTGAACTTCCCAAATTCATATATTCCAATAATTCAGTAGCCATTTCACAAGTTGACGACGCATACGGTTCGTGATAAATAAGCGAACAAGGATTAATAAAATCAGTCGAACGTCTGTGGTGGTCGATAAGCACAACCTTACTTGCCTTTTCTATAAGTTTCGGGCATGGCAACATTGACGGTCTGTGCGTATCAAGCACAACTATCAATGTATCTGATGTAACGTTTTCGACTGCGTCGTCATTGCTTATAAACATACCTCTGTACTCACTCATTGCACGAAGATCGTCATACATTTTTTTTATGGCCGGTGAATTGTTGTCATAGACAATATACGGCTTTTTGCCGAGCGTTCTGACTGCTCTCTGCAAGCCTACCGCCGCACCGAAGCAGTCATAGTCCGCACCGGAATGTCCCATAAATATTACTTTGTCGGAATTTTTTATAAAGTCTTTTAATGCAACAGCAATAGCTCTTGTTTTAACTCTTGTACTCTTTTCGTAATCACGAGCCTTACTGCCGTAAAATTTATACTGTGTATCGTCCTTTATGCTGACTTGGTCGCCTCCGCGTCCGAGTGCCATATCAAGTGCATTTCTTGCGTACATATCATTTTCCGACAGACTTCCGCCTACACCGATACCGATACTGATACTTACCGGAAGTTTCATATCTTCACCGACTTTTCTCACTTTATACAATATATCAAACTTTTTACTGACATACTGAGCAAGATAGCGATGTTCAAAGAACATATAAAATCTGTCTCGGTCGGTTACTTTTAAAAGTGCATTCGATTCGTCTACCCATTCATTGATACATTTTCTTATTTGTGCCAAAATCTGTTGTTGCTCGTTGTCATTGACACGTTGCAATACATCGTCATAATTATCAATATTGATAATCGCAACATCTGTTTTTTCGTTAACGTATTTTCTTTTTAATTCATATTCAACAGTTCTGTCAATAAGATAAATATATACGGATACCTTATCCTCATCTTCGGAAATACTTATATTTCTGTTTCTGATTGTATTTGCAATAAGCAAATATCGCTTATCGTCAATTCGTATACGTTTTTCATAGTGTGAGGCTGATTTTAAAATTTCTCCCCACTTTATATCGGATATTGAATTTTCGAGTTTTGTGTCAAAAAGGTCCTTATTAAAAAACAATTCCGAAAATTTGCCGTTGTACCAGCATATGGAACCGTCTATATGCACAACAACGATAGGTATAGGAAAAGAGTCCATAATATTTGCCGAAATCGAATTTGAGCTTTTCGCCATAATTTCAAGAAAATTATTAACACTCTCATTTCTTTTATTTCTTATAAAAATAACCGCACTAAATGCTATTATCCCCGCAATTATCTCTAATATTGCTATAACCTTGCCTTTAATCACATAACTGAGTACACCGCTTATGATCAAAAGCAGTGCTGATGCAAATGCTATCTTAATGCAAGTCTTAACAACTTGTCCGTAATGTTTTCTCATAAGTCCCTCCAAAGTGCATTTATGCACTGTAAGCCTTAGCGGCTCTTTAAATATTTCTTTAGTTCCGACATATCCGAAAACTCTATCTCAAGTTCGTGTCCGTTTTCTTCGCCTATGCCGAGAAGTTCGGAAATTTTTTTATCTATGCTTGCATAACCGATTCCCAACCGTCTTGCAAGTATGTAATCCATAGCAATAACCGTTGCTATTTCATTTGTAACACTCTCATAATCGCCTATTTCGTCATAGTCCGCAAGAGTTCTGTAAAGATGTGCTATCTCCGATAAAATCTCACCTTTTATCATATCAATAGCTTTTAGATTTGTTGAAATGTTCATAATGATGCCTCCAATGATGTAATTAATTTTGTGTAGTCCTATCTAATACTATATTCTACCACAAACTTCATATCAAGTCAACATCATTAAAGAACTTTGCCATAAAGCAACAAAAACACTCTTTATGAGTGTTTTTGTTAGCATATTATATATTTTCCGCAATAAGTTTAGCCATTTCCTTACAGCCAACCTTTTTCATACCGTCTGACATAATATCGGTTGTTCTGTAATTTTGGTCAAGTACCTCATCTACTGCGTCATTTATTGCCTTTGCTTCTTCTACAAGACCGAATGACATTTCAAGCATCATAGCGGCTGAAACAATGGTTGCAATAGGGTTTGCAATATCCATACCTGCAATATCAGGAGCACTGCCGTGAATTGGTTCGTACATACCGCATTTTGTTGCGCCAAGTGACGCTGACGGCAACATACCGATTGAACCTGCAATAGCACTTGAAAGGTCTGAAAGAATATCTCCGAATATATTTGATGTAACGATTACGTCAAATTGTGCCGGATTAATTGCAAGCTGCATAGCTGCATTATCAACATACATATGAGTAAGCTCAACTTCGGGATAGTCTGCCGAAAGCTCAATCATAGTCTTTCTCCAAAGTCTTGAAGATTCAAGTACGTTGGCCTTATCAACAGATACAACTCTCTTATCTCTAAGCATAGCTGTTTCAAATGCAATTTTACCTATTCTCTTGATTTCTTCAACTGAATACTTTTCTGTATCCGACGCCCATGATCCGTCCTCGGCTTTCTTTCTTTCACCAAAGTAAATACCGCCTGTAAGTTCGCGGACAACCATTACGTTAAGTCCTTTTTCAAGCTTTTCGTCTTTAAGCGGTGACGCGTCCTTCAGCTGCGGCTTTAGGATTGACGGACGAAGATTTGAATATAATTCAAGAGCCTTTCTTATGCCCAAAAGTCCTTTTTCAGGTCTGTTTTCAGACGGTTGTGAATCCCACTTCGGACCGCCGACTGCACCTAAAAGCACACTGTCTGATTTTTTACAAATATCAACTGTTTCCTGTGGAAGCGGTACGCCGTACTTATCTATGGCACAACCGCCCATATATACTTCCTGATAATTAAATTTGTGTCCGTACTTTTTGCTTACCGCGTCAAGAACTGTAACAGCACCCGATACGATTTCAGGACCAATTCCGTCACCCGGTATAAGTGCAATATTAAATTCAGCCATTTTATTACATTCCTTTCTTTATGTACTCAACCAAACCGCCTGCATTGATAATGCCCTGCATAAATTCAGGAAATGCAACTGCTTGATAAGTCTTATTCTTTGTCTTGTTTGTGATAACGCCTGTATCGAAATCAACTTCTACTTCATTGCCTTCGTCTATATCCTTTGACGCCTCGGCACATTCAAGAATAGGAAGTCCGATATTGATTGCGTTACGATAGAAAATTCTTGCAAAATCCTTTGCGATTACACATGAAATACCGCTTGCTTTTATAGCGATAGGTGCGTGTTCTCTTGATGAACCGCAGCCGAAGTTTGCACCGCCGACCATAATGTCGCCGTCTTTAACTTTATTTACAAATTCTTTATCTATGTCTTCCATACAGTGTGACGCAAGTTCCTTATGGTCTGTTGTGTTAAGGTATCTTGCCGGAATTATTACGTCTGTATCAATGTTATCTCCGTATTTAATAACTTTTCCGTTTGCTTTCATATTAATCCTCCATTCCAAACTCAACTCAAAATCAATTTTAAGTTGTGAAGTTTATTTTTTACATTACTTCTTCAGGTGCTGTTATCTTACCCGTTACAGCACTTGCGGCCGCAACTTCAGGACTTGCAAGATAAACTTCACTGTCAACGTGTCCCATACGTCCGATAAAGTTTCTGTTTGTTGTAGAAACACATCTTTCGCCTTCTGCCAAAATACCCATATGACCGCCAAGACACGGTCCGCAAGTAGGTGCCGAAATTACACAGCCTGCCTCAACAAGTGTCGATAATGTACCGTCTTTTAATGCTTCAAGGTAAATTGCCTGTGTTGCAGGGAATACGATAACTCTTATACCCTTTTTAACGTGCTTACCCTTTAGAATTTCAGCCGCATGACGTAAATCCGAAATACGTCCGTTTGTACATGAACCGATTACAACCTGGTCAATTTCAACATCGCCCCAGTTTTCCGGTGTTCTTGCATTTTCAGGCAAGTGAGGGAATGCAACCGTATGAGGAACTGTTGCAAGGTCGATGTCTATTGTCTGTACATATTCAGCGTCATCATCAGCTTTAAATACTGTATATTCTTTATCAGAATGGTCTTTCATATATTCAACAGTCAAATCGTCAACTTCAAATATACCGTTTTTAGCACCTGCTTCAATAGCCATATTTGCGATTGAGAAACGGTCGTCCATAGTAAGAGTGTGCATACCCTCACCTGTAAATTCCATTGACTTGTAAAGTGCACCGTCAACACCAATCATACCGATTATATGTAAAATAAGGTCCTTACCGCTTGTATATTTGTTAAGTTTACCTGTTAGGTTAATTTTAATAGCCTCGGGAACTTTGAACCAAGCCTTACCTGTTGCCATACCGGCTGCCATATCTGTTGAGCCAACACCTGTTGAAAAAGCACCCAATGCACCGTATGTACAAGTATGTGAGTCTGCTCCGATAACAACGTCACCTGCAACTACCAAGCCTTTTTCAGGAAGAAGTGCGTGCTCGATACCGACTTCGCCGACTTCAAAATAGTTTACAATATCCTGTTCCTTTGCAAAAGTTCTGACCTTTAATGCCTGCTGAGCAGACTTAATATCCTTATTCGGTGTAAAGTGGTCAGGAACAAGAGCAACTTTTGCTTTATCAAATACTCCGTCAAGTCCTATCTTATCAAATTCTCCTATTGCAACAGGAGTTGTTATGTCGTTGCCAAGAACTAAGTTTAAATTCGCCATAATAAGTTCTCCGGCTTTAACACTTTCCTTTCCTGCGGCATTCGCAAGAATTTTTTGCGTCATAGTCATTCCCATAACAAAAACCTTCCTTTCCGAAATGTTTATTTTACTTTTATTACTATTGAATTATAGCACAACAAGTGATATAATTCAAATATATATAATTTATATTATCCATAAAAATAACTTATATGAGGTGTCAAATGTATAACTACGATAATCTTTCCAAATACAAGGTATTTCTGTGTGTTGCCGAGTGCGGCAGTATATCTCAATCTGCCGAGCAACTTTATATTTCTCAGCCGGCTGTAAGTATGACAATAAAAAAGCTTGAAGAAAGTCTTGGAACAACTTTGTTTTTACGAAAACCGAGAGGTGTTGTTCTGACCGAAAACGGCAGACTTCTTTATGACGGCGTAAAACAAGCATTAAATATGCTCTCCGATACCGAAAGCAATTTAAAGCACCTTGAAAACAACGGCAGACTTCGCATTGCCGCAAGTAATGTGCTTTGCAAGTACCTGCTTATGCCCTATCTTCAAAAATTCACCGAAAAATATCCTTTCACCGATGTTTCCATAACTTGTACATCATCTGCAAATGCACATAAAATGCTTGAAGAGTGTAAAATCGACGTTGCGCTTATGGCAAAGCCTGACAACATCAGCGGTCTTGAATATTATCCGCTCGGTGCAATACAGGACACATTCGTCTGTACTCCGTCATACTTGAAACGTCTTAACTGCAACGGTTTTGAAATTTTTGAACGTGGCAATATTATGCTTTTAAACAAAGACAACGTTTCCCGTATGCATATTAACAACTACTATGCCGAAAACAATATCAATCCTACGCATATCCTTGAAGTGAACGATATGGATATGCTTATTGAATTTGCCAAAATCGGCATAGGTGTTTCGTGCGTGGTAAAGCAGTTTGTAAAAAACGAATTATCTAACGGCTCACTTATCGAAATAAATCTGCCTAATGCAATACCGCCACGCGAAACAGGCTTTTTATATAATCAAAATATTCAGCCGTTTAATGATAATATTTTAAGGCTTATCAACATTAATTAATCTTTTTCACCTTTGCAAATGCCGCCATAAGACGTTTAAATCCGATACTTTCAAATTGAATTTCAAGAATACAGTCATTTCCGCAAGGAGTGGCTTTCAGAATTTCTCCGCGTCCGAATGTTCTGTGTTCAACGGCATCACCGGCTTTGAATTTAGAATAGTCGGTTGAACCACTTGATTTTACACTGCTGCCAAACCCTTTTGTCATATAAACTTCTTTTTTCGGTACAGACGCATTACGCACCCCTAAGTCTTGCATTACCTTTGCAACTTTCGGTTGCAGCGTTGTCTTGTCCTCAAGATATTCAACAGGTATTTCCTTGAAAAATCTTGACGCGGTTGTCGGCATTGTTTTACCGTGAATAGTTCTGCTTATCGTTTTGGTGATATAAAGCTGTTCTTTCGCCCTCGTTATCGCAACATAGCAAAGACGTCTTTCTTCTTCTATATCATCGTCCGATTCCATTGAGCGCATTCCCGGGAACAATCCTTCTTCAAGACCGCTCAAGAATACAATCGGGAATTCAAGACCTTTTGCACTGTGAATAGTCATAAGTATCGCACTGTCCTCATTTTCGTCATATCCGTCTATATCCGAAACAAGACTTATATTTTCCAAAAATTCCCCCAGTGTATTCCCCGTTTCTTCATTCTTCTCAAACTCGGTAATAACAGAAATAAATTCGCCCAAGTTTTCTATTCTTGTCTTACTTTCCGTTGTATCTTCCATTACAAGTGCCGGCATATATCCTGTATCATTCAATATTCTTCCAGTAAGATCTTCAATCGTAACGGTATCTTTAAGTTTGATAAGTGATTGTATTATTTCCGAAAAACTAAGTAATTTTTTTATAGCCGTTTTAAATTCAGGGTAATCGTCCGCGTGAGAAATAACATCATAAAGACTTGTTTCCTTTTCACGTGCAATATTTCTCGCTTTTTCAAGCGTTGCGTTACCGATTTTTCTTTTCGGCTCATTGATAATTCTTGCCAGACTTACATCATCATTCGGATTATATACAACTCTCAAATATGCAATTATATCCTTAATTTCCTTACGATCATAGAATCGAAGTCCCGAAAGGACTTTGTACGGAACAGACTCACGCATAAGCATTTCTTCTATTACACGCGACTGTGCATTTGTTCTGTACAGTATCGCACAATCCGAAAATGAACCTTGTTCATCGAAATGCTTTTTTATCTGACGTGCAATATATCTTGCCTCGTCATATTCGTTTGTACCCGTGTATACAAAAACTTTGTTTCCGTCACCGTTTGACGTCCACAACGATTTACCCATTCTACCCTTATTGTTAGATATAACGCTGTTTGCGGCATCAAGGATATTTTGCGTTGAACGGTAATTTTGGTCAAGCGTTATCTTTTGTACATCAGAGTAATCATCTTCAAAATTAAGAATATTTCCGATATTTGCACCTCTGAATTTATAAATACTTTGGTCGTCATCACCGACAACGCAAAGATTTCTGTTTGCCTGTGCAAGAAGATTTATAAGAAGATACTGCGAATTGTTCGTATCTTGATACTCATCAACAAGTATGTACTGAAACTTATCTTGATATTTTGACAATACATCGGGATTTTCACTTAAAATCTTAACTGTATTCAAAATAATATCGTCAAAATCGACTGCATTGTTTTTTCTCAGTTTTGTTTGGTATCTGTAATATATTTTTGCGATTATGCTCATACGATAATCGCTTTTGTAAACATTTTCAAAAGTTGCCGCATCCATCAAGTCATTTTTTGCGTTACTTATTATAGACAACACGTTTCTGACAGGAAAACTTTTTTCGTCAATGTCAAGTTCTCTTAGACATTCTTTCATAACAGTCTTTGTATCTGCTGTATCGTAAATTACAAAATCACGGCTGTAACCAAGCAAATCAATGCAACTACGCAAAATTCTGACGCAAACCGAGTGAAATGTACCAATCCACATATCTTTTGCGGTATCACCCAAAAGTCTTTCAATACGGTCTTTCATTTCTCTTGCGGCTTTGTTTGTAAAAGTTATCGCTAAAATATTCCAAGGACGTATATGTTTTTCGGAAATCATATATGCAATTCTGTTTACAAGCACCGTTGTTTTTCCGCTTCCCGCACCTGCAAGCACAAGAACAGGACCTTCCGTTGCCAATACAGCCTCTTTTTGCCTTTCGTTAAGTTTATCTAACATATTATTCATCAAATATTCTCCTAAAATCGTTTTCATTTTATTATATCATAACAACGAAGGTGGCCGAATGTCGCCGCAATATTATGATACAATGTTCTCCGAAACATAAAAATCTTTGATTTTTTGTATGTTTCGTGAGGTTATTATACCACATATTCAGAAAAAACACAAACTTTTAAAACCATTTCTTCAATAAGTTTTTCAGTATAAACGTGTCGAATTTCGGCAAATTTAAGTGTAGAAAGGCGGTGAATAATTTGAAAAAAGTTTCCTGTAAAATAGTAGTTTTTCTTCTTTTAAATTTGTGTATTTTCACAAGCGTTTATGCCGATGAAATCAAAGTCGTTCCTATCGGTAAAGCGGTAGGCGTAAAGATATATACCGACGGTTTGCTCGTTGTCGGAACATCGGAAGTAAACGGTGAAAATGTTTCAAAAAAATACGGTATAAAGATAAATGACAGAATAGAAAAAATAAATAATCAACTCATCAACAGTACAGAAGAATTTTCAAAGACCGTAAATGAAAATCCAAGCGGTGTGGCACTTTCAATAAAGCGGGATAATCAAGATATTTTGATTAATGCCGTTCCCGTTTTATCGGAAGACAATATATACCGTTTAGGTCTTTGGGTGCGTGACAGTACCGCCGGAATCGGTACTGTGACTTATTACAATCCTCAAAACAACAGCTTTGCCGCACTCGGTCACGGAATAAACGATATTGATACAGGTAATATTTTATCCGTTAAATCAGGAAATATTCTTAATTGCGATATTTTATCTGTATCAAAAAGTTCAAAAGGTCATCCCGGAGAAATTAACGGTGCGTTTGACGGTAATACAATAGGTAATATCAGTATAAATTCACAAATAGGTATTTACGGAAATATGTCTTGCGATGAATTTTCCTCTGATAATGCCATCCCCGTTGCCGCAAAGGAACAGATATGCGAAAGTGACGCGTATATACTTTCAGACGTTATAGGGCAAAAAACGGAAAAATACTCGATAAAAATAAACAAAATCACAAACGATTCCGACAAAGGATTGATTATTGAAATTACCGATCCTCGTTTAATTGACTGCACAGGCGGAATTGTTCAGGGTATGAGCGGTTCGCCGATTATACAAAACGGTATGCTTATAGGTGCGGTAACTCATGTATTTGTAAACAATCCCACAAAAGGATACGGAACTCTTGCTGAAAATATGATTGACATGACTAACACCATAGATTAAAAAAATCAAAAATCACATCAAAATTGATGTGATTTTTGAGCTGTATTAAATTTCAATAAGTTCTTTCGGTGATGATGTCAGATTTACCGCTTTACCGTTTTGTACAACGATTAAATCTTCAATTCTTACACCGCCGAAACCGTCTATATAAATTCCCGGTTCAACCGTAATTACGTTACCGTTTTGCACAACAGCATTGCTTTTCGGTGAAAATGACGGATTTTCGTGAATTTCAATACCGACACTGTGTCCAAGACTGTGACCGAAGTTCTCACCGTAACCTGCGTCGGTTATAATCTTTCGTGCCACTCCGTCAACTTCACTGCACTTCATACCTGCTTTAATTGCGTCTATTGCAGTGGTTTGCGCTTTTAAAACTGTATTGTAAATTTCTTTTTGTTTATCATTCGCTTTGCCGACAACTACTGTTCTTGTCATATCCGAACAGTAACCCTCGAAAACACAGCCGAAATCCAAAGTAAGAAAATCTCCGTTTTCGATTTTTTTATCGGTAGCTATGCCGTGCGGCATTGCCGAACGAATACCCGATGCGGAAATAGTGTCAAACGACAATGCAGTCGCACCTTGTTTTTTCATAAAGAACTCCAAATCAAGTGCTATTTCTCTTTCGGTTACTCCCTCTTTAATTCTGCCTAAAACATATTCAAATGCCATATCGCCAATTTTTTCAGCCTCTGCGATTTTTTTTATTTCGCATTCGTCTTTTATTTCTCGCGGTTTGTTTATAAGATTTTGCATTTCAACAAAATCTTGTCCGTCTTTTAGTTTTGCTCTTATTCGCTTATTTTCTCCGACGCTCATATATGATTCTTCAAAACCTATATATTTTTCGTCTATTCTTGAAAATATTTTTTCAAAACCTTTTGCAATATCAATCACTTCAAAGCCTTTTGCTTGCTCACGTGCCTGTATTGTGTATCGCGAATCTGTGATAATATACTTGCCGCTGTGCGAAATAAGCAAATATGCATCCTCTGACGTGAAACCGCTGTAATAAAATATATTCGGATAGCTTGATATAAAAACCGCCTCGTTATCGTGCATTTTTTCGCACAGTTTATCTATTCTGCTCTGCATACCAATGCCTCCAATGCAAGTTCATACCCCTTAAATCCCAAACCGCAAATCTGTCCTATACATTCAGGTACGATAACAGATGTATGTCTGAACTCTTCACGTTTATGGATATTTGAAATATGTACTTCGATTACATCCATTTTAACCGAACCGAACGCATCTCTGATAGCATACGAATAATGAGTAAATGCACCCGGATTTATTATAATGCCGTTGTAATTACCCATTGCACTGTGTATTTTTTCAACGATTTCGCCCTCAAAATTGCTTTGAAAAAAATCAACCTCAACACCAAGTTCATCTGCTTTTTTTCTGATGTTGTTTTCCAAATCGTCAAGAGTGCTGTTTCCGTATATTCCCGGTTCTCTGATACCAAGCATATTTAAGTTTACGCCGTTTATAACAAGATACTTCTTCAATATATCCCAATCCTCTCGTATTATAATGTTTCTATTTCTTTCATAAGTTCATCGACAAGGCTGTCTTGAGGTACTTTCTTTATAATCTCGCCTTTTTTGAAAATAAGTCCCTCACCTTTTCCGCCTGCAATTCCTATATCAGCCTCTCTCGCCTCACCGGGGCCGTTTACCGCACATCCCATAACGGCGATTTTAATAGGCTTATCAATATTTGCGGCACGTTTTTCAACTTCGTTTGCGATTGAAATAAGGTCAAGTTGAGTTCTTCCGCAAGTCGGACACGAAACTATCTCCGCACCTGTTTTTCTCATACCCAAAACCTTTTGAATATCATACGCCGCATAAATTTCTTCAACAGGGTTTGCCGTAAGCGAAACACGCATAGTATCGCCTATTCCTTCTGCCAAAAGTGCACCAATTCCGACAGCCGATTTAACCGTTCCGCCTTTTAACGTACCGGATTCGGTTACACCGATATGCAACGGAATATCCGATATTTCATTGAATTTTCTGTATGCGCAAAGCATTTTCGGGACGTCTGAAATCTTAATTGACACAACCACATTATTAAAATTAAGTTCGTCAAGAATTGCAACGTGTCCCATAGCACTTTCCACAAGTGCGTCGGCAGTTACACCGCCGTATTTTTGAAGTAATTCTCTTTCAAGCGAACCGCCGTTGACGCCGATTCTGATAGGGATTTCTCTTTCCTTTGCCATTTCGACAACTTGCTTTACTCTGTCGCGGTCACCGATATTGCCGGGATTAATTCTGACTTTATCCGCACCGTTTTTCATACATTCCAACGCAAGACGATAATCAAAATGTATATCGACAACAAGCGGTATATGAATTTGCTTTTTTATATCCGCTACGGCTTTAGCCGCAACCATATCAGGCACGGCAACACGAATTATCTCGCAGCCTGCATTTTCAAGTTCATGTATCTGATTTACCGTTGCTTTGACATCTCTTGTGTCGGTATTACACATAGACTGAATTGCAACGGGATTGTCACCGCCGATTTTCACACCGCCTATATTTACAATTCTTTTTTGTTTTCTCATAAATATTAACCTCACTTATTGAATAAACGCATTATATCGTGGAATGATACGAACACAATGAATGCCAATAACAATAACATTCCGACTGCATGAACTATCCCCTCTTTTTCAGGCGGAATAGCCTTTCTGCGTATCATTTCAATCAGTACAAACAATATTCTTCCGCCGTCAAGTGCAGGTATCGGAAGAAGATTGAATATTCCGAGATTTATTGTCAAAAGTGCAACCAAGTTAAGCACATAAAGCCAACTGTAACTGCCCGAATTAACCGCGTTGTTCACTTCGCTTACAATTCCGACAGGTCCTGACATTTGGTCTACTCCGACCTTACCTGTTATCATCTGCCAGAATGACTGATACACAAGCTTAACCACAAATTCGGTTTCATTTAAAGCCTCTCCCCAAACATTAAATATCGTTATATCCTTTGTTTTAGGTGTAAAGCCTATTATATATCTTGTGCTTGTTTCTGACTGACCTACAATCGAATCGTCCTTAGGCATTTTATCGGAATATTCCACAAACTGACCTGTTGTGTATCCGTTTATTGTACTGTCAACTTGTACGCCGTTTTCTCCGTAAGTTGTTTTGACAATTTGCTCCGTCGGCATAAATGAATAGTCGATTTTTTCACCGTTTCTTGAAACCGTTACGGTTGCCTGTTCGTCTTTTTTGAAATTTTGAGTATAAAGCGAAATATCATTATAGAAATTAATTTTCTTTCCGTTAATCTTTATAATCTTATCATTCGGCTGTACTCCGACTTGTTCTATATAGCTGTGCGGAACAACCGTATCAATAACATTTGTTCGTGCAGGCGACGTTGACGGAACGATAACAAGAAACAGTACAAAACCCAAAATGATATTAAAAACCCCGCCTGCCAAAAGTACAAGCAATCTTTTCCACGGCTTTTGATTTGAAAAAGCTCGCGGATCGGTATTGTCGGCTTCATCTTCGCCCTCAAATTTACAATAACCGCCAAGCGGCAAAATTCTTATTGAGTATTGTGTTTCGCCTTTCTTTTTCTTGAATATTGCAGGTCCCATTCCGACAGAAAATTCATCAACTTTAAAGTTCAGCATTTTTGCAACAATAAAGTGACCGAATTCGTGCAGTGAAACCATTACAAGGAACATTACAACAGATACAATCGCAGTTATCAAATTAAGCTCTCCTTTTCCAATCTATATACAATCTCACGGGCTAACTTATCTGTTTCCCAAATATCCGAAATTGTCGGATTTTCAATATTTTTAATCTCACTCATCGCCTTTGCGATAGCGTCGGATATACCGAGATAAGATATTTTACCTTGCATAAACAACTCAACCGCCGCTTCATCGGCACTGTTAAATACAGTCGGTTTTATACCGCCGTCTTTAAGTGCGTCATATGCCAATTTCAACGCATAAAACGTGTCTGTGTCGGGTTCGTCAAATGTAAGTGACGGATACTTTGTAAAGTCAAGTTCGTTATTCTTCATCGGAAGTCTGTTCGGATACGTCAATGCGTACTGTATAGGAAGTCGCATATCAGGTGCACCGAGCTGTGCGATTACTCCGTTATCCACGAACTCAACCATTGAATGTACAACGCTTTGTCTGTGTACCAAAACTTTTATGTTATCCGTTCCAAAAAGCCACTTCGCCTCCATAACTTCAAGACCTTTATTGACAAGCGTTGATGAATCTATCGTAACCTTTGCACCCATATTCCAATTAGGGTGTTTTAATGCGTCCTCAGGTTTTATGTCAACCAGTTCTTCACGTTTTTTCCCAAAGAACGGACCGCCCGATGCCGTTAAAAGTATTCTCTTTACTTCGCGTCTGTCCTTACAGCCTTGAAGTGACTGAAATATCGCACTGTGTTCACTGTCGACCGGAAGTATTTCAACTCCGTTTTCCTTTGCCAAATCCATAACGATATGACCGCCTGTTACAAGCGTTTCCTTATTCGCAAGAGCAATATTTTTCTTTGCCTTTATTGCCTCTATTGTAGGCTCAAGTCCCGAAATACCGACAACCGCGGTTACAATCGTATCTGCATCGTCAGCCGTTGCCGTTTCTATAAGACCTTCTTTTCCTTGTACTACTTTTATATCGGTATCGGCAAGCTTGATTTTTAAATCCTTAGCCTTTTCTTCATCGGTAATGCACACCGTTTTCGGTTTAAACTCTCTCGCCTGTTTTTCAATCAAATCAATATTTGAATGTGCAGACATTGCCTCTATTTTTATACCCTTGTATTCGCGGGCAATTTCAAGAGTCTGTGTACCGATTGAGCCTGTTGAGCCCAATACCGCTATTTTCTTTTCAAATTCCATTTGTCTTTTCTCCAATTAATTTGACATTCCCTACATAATTCCAAAAATCACCATAGGCAATATATACATAATAGGTGCTATAAACATAACGCTGTCAAATCTGTCCATAAATCCGCCGTGTCCCGGGAATATCCAACCGAAATCTTTTATTCCTGTATCGCGTTTGATAGCCGAAGCAATCAAATCGCCGAGCTGTGACAATGCACCGCCTACAAGACCGTAAACCGCACCCTCAACAACTACATTACTCCACGTCAACATATTTGTATCAAATACATTTTTCACAATCAATAGATATACAATACAGATAACCATTGCACCGACAACACCGCCGACTGAACCTTCAACCGTTTTATTTGGGCTGACGTGAGGTATCAGCTTGTGTTTGCCTAAAAATCTGCCTGTAAAATACGCAAACGTATCACACGACCACGCACATATAAATGTTAAAAGCATTGTTGCTGTATCAAACGTTTCCTTTGTAAGCCATACGCACCCCATTGAAATTACAATGTACATAGTCAAGAAACCGTTTGAAAGTATATCCTTATAATTTCTTTTACCGTGCTTTGCCACTACTGTAATCATATGCAGTGCTATGATAAAAATTATACCTATTGACGCAGTTGCCCATGCAAAAGTATCCCACTCTATTGCTTTGCAAAAATAAATTGATGACATCAATATGACAGCGGAAATAAATCCGATAGTTTTCATTCCGACATCGGCTTTTGTCGCACTGTAACACTCATATAGCATAAACAATATAACCGCCGCAAGTGCAACTGTAAAGCATATAGGCGGTAAAAACAGTATACCAACAAATACCGCCAATGCGACCACCGACGTTATAATTCTCTTAACCATTTTTACACACCCCCAAATCTTCTGCCTCTGTTTTGAAAATCGATTATAGCCTTATGTAAATCAGTCGGTTTAAAATCAGGCCATAGCTTATCGGTAAACCACATTTCCGCATAGCTTACCTGCCAAAGCATAAAGTTTGACAATCTCTGCTCACCGCTTGTTCTGATAAGCAAGTCAACGTCAGGCTGATTTTCGGTATACAGATAGCTTGAAAAAACTTCATCGTCAATATCATCAACATTCTGCCTGCCGTCCTTAACGTCCTTACAGATATTTTTCACTGCATTTACAATTTCTTCACGACCGCCGTAGTTAAGAGCGATATTCATAACAATTCCTGTATTATTCTTTGTAAAATTCTCTGTCTTTATAATCTGCCGACAAATTTCTTCGGACAGACCTTTTCTTGAACCGATTACACGAATAACAACATTCTCTCCCGAAAGAGTTTTTTCGGCATTTCTCAGATAGTCAAGCAAAAGCGACATAAGATAGTCAACTTCTTCTTTCGGTCGTTTCCAATTTTCCGTTGAAAAAGCATATACCGTTATATACTTTACACCGAGATTATTTGCCTCTGTGATAATTTTTTTCAGTGAATCCGCTCCGGCACTGTGTCCGGCACTTCTCGGCAAGCCTCTTTTTTTCGCCCATCTGCCGTTACCGTCCATTATAATTCCGATATGCTGCGGAAGTCTTGACATATCTATTTCATTGATTTTCTTTTTCTTTGAAAAAAACATACGATACCTCTCTATTTAGCACAATACCGGCAGACTTAGCCTGCCGGTCATATGCGTAGTGATTTTAATTATCAAACCTCAAGGATTTCTTTTTCCTTTGCGGCACTGATATTATCAATTTCTTTAATATACTTATCTGTCAAGTCTTGTATATCCTTTTCTGTTTCTTTCAAATCGTCCTCTGTGATTTCGCCGTCTTTCTTCATAGCCTTGTACTTATCAATCGCGTCACGTCTTGCGTTACGAATTTGCACCTTAGCTTCTTCTGTATACTTCTTTACAGTCTTAACAAGTTCTTTTCTTCTTTCCTCTGTCAGCGGAGGGAAGTTAAGTCTTATAACCTTACCGTCATTTTGTGGTGCTATACCGATGTCAGACGCATTGATTGCCTTTTCGATTTCCTTTAAAACGCTTGCGTCCCAAGGTTGAATAACAAGTAATCTCGGTTCAGGTGATGAGATTGAACCTACCTGTTGGACAGGTGTCATTGTGCCGTAGTAATCAATAGCAACTTTATCAAGTACAGACGCGTTTGCACGTCCTGCACGGATTGTCTTTAATTCACCCGCATAACCGTTTATTCTTTTTTCCATCTTTTCTTCAATTTCAGGATACTTACCCATTTTAAAATTCCTCCTTAAATATATCAATTAATCTTAAAGTTTTCCCTCATTATTTACAAGTGTACCTATTTTTTCGCCTTTTACCGCTCTTACAATGTTTTCAGGGTCGCTAAGACCGAAAACAAGTATAGGCATATTATTATCACGGCACATTGATGCCGCAGTTGAATCCATTACGCCGAGATTTTTTGAAAGTATATCACTGAATGAAAGTACATCATATTTCTTTGCGTCAGGATTTATATTAGGGTCGCTGTCATATACTGCATCAACTTTCTTTGCAAGCAATATAACCTGTGAATCTGTTTCAACTGCACGAAGTGCGGCGGCTGTATCTGTTGACATAAACGGATTACCTGTTCCGCAGCCGAATATTACTACTCTGCCCTTTTCAAGATGTCTTTCAGCCTTACCTCTGATATAAGGTTCTGCCACCTGTCGCATTTCAATCGCAGTCTGCACTCTTGTAGGTACATTGCAGTTTTCAAGTGCACTGCAAAGTGCCAACGCATTTATCGCAGTTGCAAGCATACCCATATGGTCAGCTCTTGTTCTGTCCATATTCTCACTGCTTCGTCCTCTCCAGATGTTTCCTCCGCCTACAACGATTGAAACCTGTACACCCATGTCCACAATTTTCTTTATGTTCTCACTGATATGTGCAATAGTATGCTCATCAAGTCCAAATCCATTTGTTCCCGCAAGTGCCTCTCCGCTTATTTTTAAAAGCACTCTCTTATACTTTGCTCTCATCTATGGTATCCTCCTTAAATTGTTATTCATATTGTATAATATTATACCAAAACTTTCACAAAAAAGCAATATAGAATTGTCATTTAATTATAGTTTTTGCACTATTAAAGTCTTTGTGCAAGCTTTTCAACATTTTCACGTCTGAATTCTTCAAATCTGTCCTCTTCTATCGCCTTTCTGATGCGTTCCATAAGCTCATTATAAAAATACAAATTATGAAGAACTGCCAATCTCATTCCAAGCATTTCTTTTGCCTTGAACAAATGTCTTATATATGCTCTCGTATAGTGCTGACAAGCAGGACAACCACATTCTTCGTCAATCGGTCTTGTATCAAGTTCATATTTTTGGTTCATTAAATTCATTGTGCCGTTTCTTGTAAAGATAAATGCGTGCCTTGCGTTTCTCGATGCAATAACACAGTCAAAGAAATCGACGCCTCTTGCAACCGATTCAATAATATTTGACGGTGTTCCGACACCCATTAAGTATCTCGGCTTATTTACAGGCGCATGAGGAAGTACAACATCAAGAATATGATACATTTCTTCGTGGCTCTCGCCAACCGCCAAACCGCCTATCGCATATCCCGGTAAATCAAGTTCCGCAATCCTCTGCATATGCTCAATTCTTATATCATCGAAAGTTCCGCCTTGATTAATACCAAAAAGCATTTGATTTTTGTTAATTGTATCGTCAAGCGCATTAAGTCTTTCCATCTCTTTTTTACAACGAACAAGCCATCTGTACGTTCTGTCGCATGAGTCCTTTACATATTTGTACGGTGCGGGATTTTCAATACATTCGTCAAATGCCATTGCTATTGTAGACGCAAGGTTTGACTGTATCTGCATACTTTCTTCAGGTCCCATAAATATTTTGTGACCGTCAATATGCGAATTAAAGCTGACGCCTTCTTCTGTTATTTTTCTCAATCCTGCAAGTGAAAATACTTGAAAGCCGCCGCTGTCCGTTAAAATAGGTCTGTCCCAATTCATAAATTTGTGAAGCCCGCCAAGCTGTTTTATAACTTTGTCGCCGGGTCTTAAATGTAAATGATAGGTATTTGAAAGTTCAACCTGACAGCCTATCTCTTTTAAATCCATTGTACTTACCGCACCTTTTATTGCCGCTATTGTTCCGACGTTCTGAAAAACGGGTGTCTGTACAACTCCGTGTACCGTATGAAATTCGCCGCGTCTTGCATTTCCGTCAGTATGCAAAATTTTAAACATTTCGTATCTCCTTTATTTTATAAGCATCGCGTCGCCAAATGAAAAAAATCTGTATTTTTCCTGTACCGCTGTTTTATAGGCATTCAGCACATTTTCTCTGCCCGCCAAAGCACTTACAAGCATTATAAGTGTTGATTCAGGCAAGTGGAAGTTTGTTATAAGCGCATCTATAACATGAAATTCCTTACCCGGATAAATAAATATATTCGTCCAGCCTGTTTTTTGTTCAAGTTTTTCGTTTTCTGTTCCGACCGTTTCCAAAACTCTTGTAGCAGTTGTGCCGACAGAAATTACACGTTTACCGTTTGATTTTGTTTTATTTACCAAATCGGCTGTTTCCTGCGGAAGTATATAAAATTCCGAGTGCATTTTATGTTCAAGTATATCGTCGGCTTTAACAGGTCTGAATGTTCCGAGTCCGACGTGAAGTGTTACATAACCTATATTAACGCCTTTTGCCTTAATCTTTTCAAGCAATTCGGGTGTAAAGTGAAGTCCTGCCGTAGGTGCCGCCGCACTGCCGGGATTTTTTGCATACACTGTTTGGTATCTGTTTTTATCTTCAAGTTTATGTGTTATATAGTGAGGCAGAGGCATTTCTCCGAGTTTATCCAAAACCTCCTCAAATACTCCCTCATACTCAAACTTAACAAGTCTGTTACCGTCATTTATAACGTCCAAAACCTCTGCTTTAAGCTCACCGTTGCCAAAAACAAATCTTGCGCCGGGTTTAGCTTTTCTGCCAGGTTTCAAAATCACTTCCCAAGTATCAAGCGTATGCTTATGCAAAAGCAAAAATTCAATAGCACCGCCCGTACCCTCCTTTTGACCGTACAGACGTGCCGGAAGTACCTTTGTATCATTCAATATAAGTGCATCACCTTCATTTAGTTCATCGACTATATCATAAAAATGCTTATGCTCAATTTCACCTGTATTTTTATCAAGTATCATAAGCCTTGAAGAACTTCTGTCCTTTAAAGGTTCTTGTGCAATAAGTTCTTCGGGCAAGTCATAATAAAAATCCGTTCTTTTCAAAATAATTACCTCTTTTTTCTGTTCATTTAGATTACATTATATCAAAAAAATAATGTTGTTGCAATAGTTTGCGACAACCTTATTAAATTTTAAGAAATTCTTTTTAGCTATACAAAAACATATTCAGTTCGACACCACCCATACCGAGTGCCGTATGGCTTCCTATACCCGAATAATACGAATAATGAATCAACTTCTTTAATAATTCACAACTTCTATAATCACCGTGAATTTTAAAAGACACACTTCCCGTCATACCTGTCAATTATTTATGTAAAATTTTTATTTAGCAAAATGTATAATACAGAAAATTAAGGAAACAATACTAAATACTACAATGTATATGGAGGAACACAAAATGAATCAACAACAAAAAAAGGAAACAAAAAAGCTACCAAGCTTTTACATAGCACTTTGTTGCTGTGTATTGGCAATCGGTATAGCCGGTTATTTTACCGAAAGACACAATTCAGACTCATCAAGTATGCTAAGCAATGAGATAGCCGATAACAGTGGCAGCGAAGTTTTTTCGGATTCAACCGACAAATTCACATCTTCCGCTCTGAACGTTTCAGAAGATGAAACTCAAGAGGCGTCATCAGCAAATGTAGAAGAGAGTTCGGAAGTTGTATCTGATACCGAAACCGCTCAAAGTACCGACACTCAAACCGATATACCTGTTATGTCCGAACAACAAGTACCTGTCGAGGACTATGCAGTCAACAATCCCGACGTTGACCAAACCGCAGTTATCGTATCATCCGAACAACCTGCATTTATTATGCCTGTAAACGGAAATACACTTGAAGGATATTCGGACAAATTAAAATACAACGAACAGCTTTCCGATTGGCGTACCCACAACGGCATTGACATTGCCGCCAACACAGGTTGCAGTGTACAAGCCGTCGCTGACGGCGTTATTGACGAAACAGGCAAAGACGCAATGGGCGAATATGTAATAATATCTCACGCCGCAGGATTTATAACGAAATATATGGGGCTTGAAAATATTGAAAATCTTACTGTAGGTAAAGAAATAAAATCAGGCGAAGTTATCGGAACGTCAGGTAAATGTACCGGTGAAAATGTGACCGATCCGCATATTCACTTTGAAATGTCAAAAGACGGAGTTTTGGTAAACCCAACCGACTACCTTCCTCAACAATAAAAGCAAAATGAGCCTGTCGACAAAATGTCGACAGACTCATTTTTACTATCTGTTATTGTAAAATGCAACATATGATTTATATGCCATATATACATCACTTTTCGCAGTAACTTCAAACGGTGCGTGCATTGAAAGTACAGGAACACCGCAGTCAATAACGTCCATATTAAGATTAGCAACGTACTGTGCGATTGTACCGCCGCCGCCTTGATCAACCTTACCGAGTTCGCTTGTCTGCCAAATAACTCCGTTATCGTCAAGTATCTTACCTATTTCATAAACAAATTCGGCAGACGCGTCTGATGACTCCGACTTACCTCTTGCACCTGTATACTTCATAAGCACCATACCACAGCCTGCAAATGCCGCATTACGTTTTTCGTATACGGATTCATAGTTCGGATCGACTGCCGCACCGACGTCCGATGACAAGCAAGCTGAATTTTCTATTGTTGTATTATAATCGGTAATTGTGCAGTTGCCGTTAATCTTTTCAATAATTTCCGCAAGAGTCATTTCAAAGAATGCACTAAGCATACCCGTATTACCCGTTGAACCGATTTCTTCTTTATCAACAAGGATTGCAAGTGCTGTCTTTTTAGGATTTTCAACAGCGAATATACCCTTTAATGTAGTAAATGCACACACTCTGTCATCTTGACCGTATGCGCCGACAAAGCTTTCGTCAAGTCCGACATTCTTAGCCTTGAACGCAGGTACAATTTCGATTTCGGCACTTAGGAAATCTCTTTCCGTTATGCCGTACTTTTCGTTAAGATGTTTCAAAATCGCAAATTTAACCTTTTCGCTTACATCTTCCGATTTAACAGGCATACCGCCTATAAGAATATTAAGATTTTCTCCCTCTATTCCGTCAATCATTTTCTTTGTCATTTGGTCTTTAGCCAAATGCGGCAAAAGGTCTGTCACGCAAAATACAGGGTCGTTTTCATTTTCACCTATATTTAATGTCACCTTCTTACCCTCTTTTGTAAAGATAACACCGTGCATAGCAAGAGGAATTGCGGTCCATTGATACTTCTTAATACCGCCGTAATAATGCGTTTTCAAAAGTGCCATATCATTGCTTTCATATAGCGGATTTTGCTTTAAGTCAAGTCTTGGTGAATCGATATGTGCGCCGACAAGATTTACACCGTTTTTAATATCTTCACTGCCGATAACCGCAAGTAAAATATTTTTGTTTCTGTTAATCTTATAAACCTTATCTCCCGCCTTTAACTGCTTTACTGAATTAATATTCTTAAATCCGTGAAGTTCAGCCATTTTTATCGACTTTTCAACGCACTCACGTTCTGTCTTTCCCTCATCAAGAAATTCGCGATATTCGTCGCAAAGTTCAAACATTTCCTTATATTCCTGTTCGCTCAAATTCTCATACACATTTTTTCTTTTGTATGATAATTCATTAAATAACTCTTTATCTGTCATATAAATCATAACCTTTCTGTCCGCTGATAAAAATAATATACGCGGCTTATTGCGGACGAATAAGACGTCATTTATTTTTATTATTGACACTCATTATACCACAAATACAAAAAATAGTCTATATGAAACGAATTTCTTATTTCATATTTTTTCTTATTTGTTTTAATTCCGTGCATTTTGACCATAATGTAATATATAAAAAAGTTATGCTCTGTGCAACTCTGTCAAGTATGTAATTATGCAGATAAATATGAATTTTGTCACTTGATAAATTTATAACAACGTGATATAATATCTAATATGGATATTAATAAAAAAGACAATAATCTTATTGTCACAGGTTTAAAAGATTTTAACTTACACCATATATTTGATTGCGGTCAATGCTTTCGTTTTAATGCAGTAAGCGAAAATTCATATTTCGGCATTGCAAAGAACAAGGCGCTTTTAATATCGCAAAATGATGATGAAGTTATATTTTATGATACAACTGAAGACGATTTTAAGAATATTTGGTATGATTACTTCGATTTAAATCGCGACTACAGCGAAATCAAGAGCAGATTATCCAATGACCCGATTATGAAAGAAGCTGTTTCATACGGTGACGGTATTCGTATACTTAACCAGGATTTATGGGAGGCTGTTATTTCTTTCATCATTTCGGCAAGCAACAATATTCCGCGAATCAAAGGCATTATAGAAAGACTTTGCGAAAACTTCGGAAAACAAATAAGTTATATGGGCAAAACATATTACACGTTCCCCGATACCGATACGATATATTCTCTTTCAAAAGAAGATTTATCGGTTATCCGTTCCGGTTTTCGTGACAAATATATAATGGACGCCGCAGACAAATTCAAGAGCGGCACTCTTACGGAAGAATATATAAAATCACTGTCAACTCCGGACGCAAAAAAAGCATTAATGACTATTAACGGTGTCGGCAACAAGGTCAGCGACTGTATACTTTTATTCGGTCTTGGCAGAGTCGACTCATTCCCCGTTGACGTTTGGATTAAACGCATAATGGAATACTGTTATTTTGACGGTGAACAAAGCATACCTGCAATATCCGCATTTGCCGAAAAGCATTTCGGCGATATAGGCGGTTTTGCTCAGCAATATCTATTCTTCTATGCAAGAGAAAACAAAATCGGCACTGAATAATCACTTTTCAGCCCACATTAAAAGTGATTTTAAGACAAGTATATCGTGGGCGGAAAGGATTTGAATTTCAGAGTGTTAGTGGATTTAAAAAGAATAGTAGCATATATATGTCCTTTCTGTTCAAATATGTCGTCAAAATCACTTTCAATATTTAATTTTTCGGGTAAAGACAAGGTTCAGCTTATATGCCCTACTCACGGCTGTCACGAAACCTGTGTTACAATAGCCGAAAAACACGATAAATACAAATTTGACATCGAATGTCCGATATGCGGTGACAACCATTCGTACACAACAACAAAAGAAAACTTTTGGAATAAACCGCTGTTAACATACAAATGTCCCGTTGCGGGAATAGATGTATTTTTTGCCGGTGAAAAGGATTTGGTTGAAAATATGCTTAACGAAAACACTGATATGTTTTCAGATATTCTCGATGAATTTGACGATGATGACAGTGATATTTCTTTTAACTTGATTTATTCAATTATCGAACGTCTGCACGCCTTGCAGGAATCACATAATATTTCCTGTGCATGCGGAAGTGAAGATATTGAATTAAATATCATAAACGGCAACATTATTCTGACATGTCTGCAATGCAAAAAATCAAAAGCCATCGAGACAACAGAAGAAACTTTAACACGATTATTAAATGCAAAAGCAATTATAATCGGCAAATAATTTTGAATATAAATTAAATTTATATATTTATTTTATTTATTTTAAGGAGGACTTTAAAATGATAGTTTCAGCAACTGAAATGCTAAAAAAGGCAGTTGAAGGCAAGTATGCCGTAGGTCAGTTCAACATCAACAATCTTGAATGGACAAAGGCTATACTTCTAACAGCTCAGGAAAACAACTCACCTGTAATTCTTGGTGTATCGGAGGGTGCAGGTAAATATATGACAGGTTTTAAGACTGTTGCGGCAATGGTTAAGGCAATGGTTGAAGAACTTAACATCACTGTTCCTGTTGCTCTTCATCTTGACCACGGAACATACGAGGGCTGCTACAAGTGTATCGAGGCAGGTTTCTCATCAGTAATGTTTGACGGTTCACACTTCCCTATCGAAGAAAATATCGCAAAGACATCTGAGCTTGTAAAAGTTTGCCACGAAAAAGGTCTTTCAATCGAGGCTGAAGTCGGTTCAATCGGCGGCGAAGAAGACGGCGTTATAGGTGCAGGCGAAATCGCTGACCCTAACGAATGTAAGAAAATCGCCGATCTTGGCGTTGACTTCCTTGCAGCTGGTATCGGTAACATTCACGGTAAGTACCCTGCAAACTGGAAAGGTCTTGACTTTGACGCTCTTGCAAAAACAAAGGAACTTATCGGCGACCTTCCGCTTGTTCTTCACGGCGGTACAGGTATTCCTGCAGATATGATTCAAAAGGCAATTTCACTTGGCGTTGCAAAAATCAATGTTAATACAGAGTGTCAGCTATACTTCCAAGAGGCTACAAGAAAGTATATCGAAGAAGGTAAAGACCTTGAAGGTAAAGGTTTTGACCCAAGAAAACTTCTTGCTCCAGGTTTTGAGGCTATTAAAGTTATTGTTAAAGAAAAGATGGAACTTTTCGGTTCAATCAACAAAGCATAATTTTTGTAATGAACAAACACCCCTTATCATACTATTTGATAAGGGGTGTATTTTTATGATTAAAAAACTAAAAATTTTCTCGGTTGTAATATTCGTTTCTCTGCTTTACTGCGGTATTCTCGGAATTGTTTTCAATTCCGTTTCAAGTGTTCCCGTTCTTTCGGTGAATATTTCCGACGGTGTTGATATGCCTATTATTATGTACCACAGCGTATTGAAAGACACCGATTTATCAGGGAAATACATTGTCACTCCCGACACATTGAAAAACGATATTAATTTTTTGAAAAACAAAGGCTACACTTTTGTTTCCGCACAAGAATTAATCGACTATACTAACGGCACGTCCAAACTTCCCGACAAACCCGTTATGCTCACATTTGACGACGGTTTTTATAACAACTACGGTTACGTTATGCCTATACTTTCAGAGTATGATGCAAAAGCGGTTATTTCTGTTGTGGGAAGTTATACCGATGAATATTCCAAAAGTAATATCGCAAATATGACATACGGTTATGTACGTTGGAGCGAGGTTTATGATATGTTTATTGACAAGCGTGTTGAAGTCGGCAATCACTCCTACGATTTTCATTCAAATAATCATGGCAGAAACGGTTCAAAGCGTAACAGCGGCGAAAGCGAAGATACATACAAGAATATATTTGTTGCCGACACACAAAAAGCCCAAGACAGATTTATGACAAAAACAGGCTTTGCACCGATTATATATACATACCCTTTCGGTGCTTACAGTGAAGAAACCACTGATATGTTAAAATCAATGGGATTTAAGATGAGTTTAACTTGTAACGAAGGAATTAATCATATAACCGATGCCGATTCATTGTTTATGCTAAAAAGATATAACCGTCCAAGCGGTATTTCCACCGCTGACTTTTTTGCCAAAATGTGTATAGACTAAAAAATTAAGCAAGGCTTTGCCTTGCTTAATTTTATTTCTTATCGTCTTTATTCTCTTTTGCGTCTTTGTTCTCTTTTCTTGTAAGCATATAATACTCTACCGCTTCATACTTATCAAGAGTATTTGAAGTATCTTCATCTCTGCTTACCCAGTTGCCATCACTGTCGTAATGTCCCATTGCATTTATTTGCGGTACATCATTTCTTACCTCTGATGTAAAGTTTTCAATTTCATTCTTCGGAACATTCGCCGTATCAAGCAACAAGTCTGACAAATAGTTAGGACTTGTCTTTAAATCATCCTGACTTTCTATATCGTAATTCGCCCATATAACGAATGGAATTTTATATCTTTGTTGCAATTCCTCAGTTGATAATTTTGACAAGCTTTTTCCGTAAAGTTCTTCATAAAATTCCTGTTCAACAGCAGGCTGATGGTCACCGAACATTACAACGATTGTCGGTTCATCATAATTTTTTAAATATCTGACTAATTCTTCAAACGCTTTGTCACTTTCTTTTATAAGTGACAAATACTGTTCTGCCTCTTTGTAATGACCTTGCAAATTTGAAATTGTTACAGTCGGAAATTCTCCGCCGTCATATGTGTATCCGCCGTGATTTTGCATTGTAACATTGAATAAGAACATCTTTTCGCCCGGCTTTTTATTTTCAAGCTGGTCTGTTACAAGTTTAAATGAAGTTCTGTCGCTCACATAATAACGAACATACTCAATATCATCTTCGTCCATATATTTTTTGATATTATCAAAACTTATGAATTCATCAAAGCCCATAAGCTCATAAATCTTTTGTCTGTTCCAACATCTTCCCAAATACGGATGAACGGCTACGCTCTTATATCCGAGTTCATCAAGATGTGACGGAAGTGAGAACGGATATTGTTTTGACACATATTGAAGATATGGGACCGAACCTCTCGGCAACACGCCCATTGAAAGTCCCGTCAAAAATTCAAATTCGGTATTACAAGTATATCCGCCGAACGGTGACACCAACAGTTGACCTTTTATCGTATTCTTAGTCATACTGTGTATAAACGGCATATAATCTTCACTCGTCTGAAGGTCACCGACAACGTTCAAATCCGAAAAGCTCTCATTCATTATCGCAATGATATTCGGCATTTCTTCTTTGTCAACAGTCGTTTGTTCCTCACTGTCGGCATTACTCAAAAGTGCCTGTACGTCCTCTTCCTTATATCCTTTAGGCTTGCTAAGCATCATTTTTCTTACGTTAATATAGAAACTGTATAACGAGCCATGCGTATTATTGGCGTGATACTGGTCGTACACATCCATTGATGAATTAGTAAAATCTATACATGACATTGTTATTATAAATGCAAGTGCAACTGCACCGCCGCTTAAAGAAAATATAAGATTTTTGTGCTTAAACTGCGGTTTAAACGAAAATTTAGCGATTAACGTTATAACCAACACCACTATAACCGTTGCAACAACAATCGGGTATCTCAGCTGAAATGTGTAATTTTCCGCTACCTGTGCCGCCGTACCGATTGCAAGGAAATCGCTTGGAATTAGCGGTGTGCCTCTTAAAATATTTACAACGAAGCTTGACAAGTTGAATAAGTACGCAACAAGATTTGTTACTATTGCCGTCCATTTCATACTTCTTGTAATCGCAAGAATTATCGCCATAATCGCGACATAGAACATAATATTTATAAAGTATATTCCAAACGAATACTCTGCCGCCCCCGACAATATCATTGCCACCTGCATACAGAAAAACGGTGTCAGAGCAAATATGAATATCGAAATTGCTTTATAAAACTTATCCGATACATTTATTTTAACAGCGACAAGTGCCCATACTCCTATCACCAATATATATGACGTGAAATACATAAATCCGTCAAACTTTCCGTCTACGCTGAAAATGTTTGTATTTACGCTTATAAACGTCCATAAAGCCATTGCCAGCACGCTCGCGAATAAAACACGCGGCCATTTACCAAATGAAATCATTATTAATTCTCCACCACAAATTATTTTTTTCTATTGTAACATATGCTATATATTTATTCAAGCGTGAAAATATAACTATTTTTCCTTTATAATCTCAATCGCTTTTTGAAGTTGAGTATCTTTATCATGCTCAACCATTGACGCATACATATCTTTATATTCGTCAGGCATATCAACCTCAACATCAGGCTCAATGCCTATTCCGTGTATGCAAGTGCCGTTAGGTGTATAATATTTTGCAACGGTAAGCGACATTCCCGAGCCGTCATAGAACGGAAGTACGCTTTGCACTATTCCCTTACCGTAACTCTTTTTACCTACAACTGTTGCCTTGCCGTAGTCCTTTAACGCACCCGTAAACACTTCAGACGCACTTGCGCTGTTTTCGTTTATAAGTATCACTATCGGAATATCAAGACTTTCCGCATCCGAATTATAATCCGTTCTCTTGCCGGATTTTGTTTCGGTGTATGTTATAATACCCTCCGGTAAAATCATATCTGCCATATTGCAAGCCTCGTCAAGCACACCGCCCGGATTATCACGCAAGTCAACAATCATTTTGCTCATACCACTTGACTGAAGTTCAGTAATCTTATCTTTAAATTCGCTGAATGTACTCTTTTCACCGTTATCCGATGTTGTATTGAAACCTGTCACACGGATATAACCGATATTGTCGTTAAGCATTTCACCGTCTACGGAATCGGTTGCAATATCACCTCTTGTAACCGTTATGTCAAGTTCTTCTTCACCGCGAAGAATTTTAATATCAACAGTCGTTCCTATCTCTCCGTTTTTTATATTGTCAACCGCTTCTGAAAGCTTATCGCCGCTGTATTCCACACCGTCTATCGCCTTTATAATATCGCTTGGCTGTATTCCCGCGTTATATGCCGGACTGTCCTCAAACGGTGCGACAACTTCTATTTGATTATCGTCATTCACTCCAACTATTACTCCTATCCCGACATAGCCGTCTTGGATATTGTCTATATATGAAGAAAACTCGCTTTGAGTGTAGTAATGCGTATACGGCTCGTCAAGTCCGTCAACATATGCTTTAATCGCATCATCTCGAAGTTTTGTTTTGTCAAAATCATACAAATAGTTACTGCTAAGCATATTTTCAACTGCCGTCATTTTATTTGAAAAGGCCTTATTCTCGTCCTTGCTCGGAAGATATATCGCAATTCTGTCCTTTACAAACGATGTTAAATTGACGCTGATAAAAGCAGTAACAACAGCTGTTATCAATGCCGTCAAAACTATTTTTTTCTTATCAGACATATTTCATTGCTCCTTAAAAAACAAAAATATAGGGGTGTGGTTTACACACCCCCCAAAAATCATTATCAGATTTTCATTGAATTTGATTCAAGATACTTATGCACCATCATTGCCACTTTAAATACGATAGCCTGGTCAAACTTTCTCAAATCAAGACCTGTCAGCTTGTAAATCTTTTCAAGTCTGTATACAAGAGTATTTCTGTGTACGAAAAGCTGTCTTGATGTTTCGCTGACATTAAGGTCATTTTCAAAAAACTTATTTATTGTCAAAATTGTTTCATCATCAAGAGTTGATATATCCCCCTTCTTAAACACCTCTTGCAAGAACAATTCGCAAAGTTTTATAGGCAACTGATAAATAAGTCTGCCGATACCCAAATTATCATAATTCAGAATATACTTTTCTTCATCAAACACTTTACCTACTTCAAGTGCAATCTGTGCCTCTTTGTATGCATTATTAATCTGGTCGATATTATAAGCAACCGTACTTAAACCAACGCATACTGTAAGCATTGTTTCCGCATTTACCGTATCAACAATAGCTTGTGCCGTTTCTTCAAGTTTTTGAGAATTTTCAACTTCCTTAAGTTCCTTTATAAGCACAAGATTTTTTGTATCTATATTGATAACAAAATCTCTCTCTTTATCCGGGAACATATTTCTAAGCACATCGTAAATACCTACTTCACCTTCGTCAAGCACCTTTATATAGAAAACTGCTCTCGGAATATCTATATCAACATGAAGTTCTCTTGCTTTTTGGTGTAAATCAAAAGAAAGAAGATTATCGAAAATGATATTTTGCATAAAATTGTTCTTGTCATATTTTTCATCATAATAATGACGTACATTATTTGCTGCAACAACAATGGAATTACAACAATACTTTGATACTTCATCAGTGCCTTCAACATATACCACATATTCGGCATACGGTTTGTTTGACATTGAACGAACTGTATATCCGTCCTTAAAAAGTAATTTATCATTATTTGTAGCCGCATATACAAGATTTTCTATAATATCACCTGTCGGTTCACCGCCGTTATTTGCCAAAACCAAGCCATGCGAATCCACAATACCGAATTTCTTTGGAAAAACATCAGCCATTTGCGTTACAATATTTTGAAATGCCTTGCTTATCATTTTCATTCCTCCAATTTGTTTATTTATAAATACAAATTATGCTATTATATTCTTCTATCATTATACACGAAATATGTCAAAAATGCAATAGCAGACGGCAATTTTTTTATTAATTTTCAGATTTAATCACAAAAATCGAGGCTTTTTGCCCCGATTTTTGTATTCTGCATTATACATATTTTCTAAGCTGTTTTAAAGCACTCTTTTCAAGTCTGGAAACTTGTGCCTGCGATATACCGATTTCTTCCGCAACCTCCATTTGTGTACGGCTTTGAAAAAATCTTAAATTCAAAATATGCTTTTCCCTTTCGTCAAGATGTTTCATTGCTTCGCTCAACGCAATATTTTCAAGCCAGTTTTCGTCAACATTTTTAGTGTCTTTAACCTGATCCATTACATAAATAGCCTCGCCTCCGTCGTGATATATCGGTTCAAACAGCGATACCGGATCGGCTATTGCGTCAAGTGCAAACACAACGTCCTCTTTCGGCAAGTCAAGCTCTTTTGCTATTTCCGATATGGTCGGCTCTTTTGAATTTTTACTTATAAGCCGTTCCTTGACGTGCATTGCTTTATATGCTATGTCTTTAAGAGAACGGCTCACGCGGATAGAATTATTGTCACGCAAATATCTTCTTATTTCACCGATAATCATCGGCACGGCATACGTTGAGAATTGCACATTCTGACTTAAATCGAAATTATCTATCGCCTTTATCAGTCCTATACAGCCGACTTGAAACAAATCGTCTACGTTTTCACCTCTATTATTAAATCTTTGTATAACGCTCAGTACAAGTCTTAAATTGCCTTTTACAAAAGTTTCACGTGCCTGTAAATCGCCGTTCTTGATTTTTATAAATAACTTATTTTTTTCCTCTCTTGAAAGAACAGGGAGTTTTGACGTATTCACCCCGCAGATTTCCACTTTGTTCGTCATATCTTTTTCCTCCTTGATTGAAAACCGCTTTATTGCGGTTATGTACAAGATATGACGATAATATGTATATTCAGCACATTTTGGCTATTTCTTTTTTCAATCTGCCTATTATTCTTTTTTCAAGTCTGGAAATATATGATTGCGATATACCAAGCATATCTGCAACTTCCTTTTGCGTTTTTTCCTTTCCGTTACCGAGTCCGAATCGTAACCGCATTATCTGTTGCTCCCTTACAGACAGTTTTTTCATTGCGTCAATAAGCAGTGCCTTGTCAACCTCGTCCTCTATATTTTTACAGATAACATCATTATCCGTTCCGAGTATATCAGAAAGCAAAAGTTCATTTCCGTCCCAATCCACATTAAGCGGCTCATCAATAGAAACCTCACTGCGCATATTTGAATTTTTACGAAGATACATTAGTATTTCATTTTCAATGCACCTTGACGCATACGTTGCAAGCTTTATATTTTTAAGCGGATTAAATGTATTTATCGCTTTTATCAAACCAATCGTACCGATTGAGATTAAGTCCTCAACATATATCCCCGTATTTTCAAACTTTCTTGCAATATAAACAACAAGCCTTAAATTTCTTTCAATCAATGTAGCCTTAACACTCATATCACCGTTTGCAAGCTTTTTCATAAGTGCTTCTTCCTCGTCTTTTTTCAATGGCGGCGGCAATGTGTCACTGCCTCCGATATAAAAGACTTCCGCATTTTTCAGAGGATTTGAGCCGATACAAATAAATTTTGAACTGATTTTTCTTAATAATTCCATTTCCTTTAACTCCTTCATAGTAAGCCTGCATTAATCAATGCGTGATATTCTTCATTATTTGAAAGTCTGCTGCCGTACAAACCTATAAATGTTTTATCTATTGTTTTATTTTCTTCCGGTATATTTATCTCATCTGCCAAAAAAGCAAACAGAACATCGGACGAATTTCCCAACGAATTAAACGGTACTGCCCACAATTTCATATCTTCGATATAATTTTCAATATCCGAAAATTCTATTTCGGTATCAAACAGTTCTTTCGCCGCTTCCCATTCAAGTATGCTTACATACTTACCCGTTATAGGCTCTTTAAGTAAATTACCGCTGTCAAACAATGCAGAAACAGTTATAGTTCTGTCATTATGTGTCACATTCAGTATATAGTATTTTTTATTTTTTCTGTTTTTAAACATCTTTACAAAGAAAATCATCATAACGCACGATATTCCAAGCGATACGGCAAACACCTTTGAATTAATATCAAAATATACAATGCCGTTGTTGATTGCCATACCGATTGTTTTACCCGTAAGCGATACAAGCATTATCATTACAAACATCATTATACCGCCGAGCATTACAAACCATAACATCTGATTTAGTATGTTTTTGCGTTTTTCAAAATAGGCTGTTGTTATCATCAAAAACATCGCCACGCATCTCAGCACATACGAAATCCACATCGGCATTTCTATACAAAATATAATCGCCGAACTTATTCCGCCGATTACCGCCGCAACGGCTAAACGCAGCTTTTTTATTTTCACCGTATTAACAAACTTGCCGAGAATGTATAACAGCACATATGAAAATATAAAATTTACGAAAAATATTACATCGGCATATATCTCCATATCGCTCACCTCTAAAAAGTATTATACTCCATATACTGTAAGAAAAATGTCAAAGTCGGTTGTCGAATAAAAAAAATGTTTCGACATATTTTAGTCGAAACATTATAATAAAAAAAACTGCCTTTCCCAAATAGGAAAGACAGTTCATTTTAAAGACAAAATTATTGCGGAACATTAATATCTTTTAATGTTATCATTATTCCCTCGGCAATACCTTGAGCAGCTTTATATTGATATTCGTCGGTAGTCATATTATAAACTTCCGTAGGATTTGTTATAAAGCCGACTTCGGTAAGTGCCGCAGGCATTTCACAGCGTTTTGTAACTGCGTGTTCGGCAGTTTTAACGCCTCTGTTTGTTGAACCCATATAATAAAGCATCCTGTTTAATATATTGGTTGCAAGCTTTTCGCTTGTTGTGCCGTAAGCGTTACCGTTATTTGAATCTGCATAATATACTTCAGTTCCGTTAGCATTCGGTGCATTGTCAACGGAATTGATATGTATACTTACAAAAACAGCGGCATTTTCAGCATTTGCTTGAGTAGGACGTTCAACCAATGACGGCAACGTATCGCCTGTTCTTGTCATTGAAACGGTATAACCGGCGTTTTCAAGAATTTCTTTTACTTTGTACGTTATTTCAAGAGTCAAATTCTTTTCAAGTACCACATTACCGTTAGAATAACCAACCGCGCCTGAGTCACTTCCTCCATGACCTGCGTCAAGCACAATCAATTTGCTTGAATCGGCAGTAATTGTCGAATTGTTGTTTGAATTTCCGTTGTTTACAGTCGGCTTCGATGTCGGTGCAGCCGCCTTTGTTTCAACATTTATAACAACAGTATTGTTTGACGTTTTTTCAATATTGTATTTTTTCAAATTTGAAATATCTACAACAACTCTTGCTCTTTCGTCATTGTCGCCCATTCTTACAGATGTCACACCTGCTTTGTTAACGCTTAGTGTATCACCTACGCCGTCAAACTTCATTCCTGCAAAATCCACAACAACTCTTTCCGGTGAACTTAATGTAAAATCGGAATAACTTGAAATATCGGCATTGGATGTAACTGTAACTTTAATGCTGTTATCGCCTGTAATGTCATATGAAACGTTTGTTATTTTTGTTTCAACCGACGGTGTGTAGCTTGCATTATCGTCCGAATTATCAGGCTGAGGAACTACATCGTCAATACTCGGTTCTTGATTTTCGTCCGAAATAACATATCCGTCTGAATCAATCAAAATCGCTCCGTCCTCCGAATCAAATTTTACATCAAGACCTATCGTTTCACTTATAAATCTTACGGGAACCATTGTTTTTGTTTCACCGCCTACCTTTGAGATAAGCTTTGGTACTACATTGTCGGGTATATTGGTTTTTTCACCGTTTATGTACGCAACATTATCATTAATTCTCATAACCACATCATATTCATCACTTGAAACTTCAATGGTTTGAGTGTCATTAATGTAATTTACCGTTGCACCCACTTCCTCAAATATTTCTCTTACCGGTACAAGTGCTCTGTCATTAAATATAATCGGTGAAAGCGGCGGATTGATTAGCTGATTGTTTACAACAAGCGCATAAATCTCTCCTTTATACTCGTGTGTTCCACCGTCATATTCAAGCATCATAGTCTGTGCCGATGCGAAACCTACACTGCAAAACAAAAACATTACTATCGCTATAAGTGATACTCTTAATTTTCTCATTTTGCACATCATCTCCTTTTCTTTTTTATCCTACACATTTTTTCTATTTCAATCATTCCGCAAACGGAATGTCAAAATGGTCATACGCAGCCTTTGTCGCAATTCTTCCTCTCGGTGTTCTTGATATAAAACCGAGTTGTAACAAATACGGCTCATATACATCCTCAATAGTATTCGGTTCTTCGCCTATTGTCGCCGCCAAAGTGTCAAGACCGACAGGTCCGCCACCGAAGTTTTCAATCATAGTCTTAATCATTCGGCTGTCAATTATATCAAGACCGAGTTCATCGACTTCCATACTCTTTAAAGCATCTGCCGCAACCTTATAATCAATCTTACCGTCATACTTTACCTGTGCAAAGTCACGCACACGCTTTAAAAATCGGTTTGCAATTCTTGGAGTACCTCTTGAACGTGACGCAATTTCCGCCGCACCCTCATCGTCTATTTCCACATCAAGCAAACCCGCACTTCTTTTGACTATTTCCTTGATTTCTTCAACAGTATAAAGTTCAAGTCGGCTTATAACACCAAATCTGTCTCTTAACGGTGCTGTCAAAAGTCCTGCTCTTGTTGTCGCTCCTATAAGTGTAAATTTCGGCAAATCAATTCTTATAGACTTCGCCGCCGGACCTTTACCTATAATAATATCAAGCGCATAGTCCTCCATAGCCGGATAAAGTATTTCTTCAACCGTTCTTGACATACGGTGTATTTCGTCAATAAACAGTATATCGTGTTCCGACAGGTTTGTAAGAATAGCCGCCAAGTCACCCGCTTTTTCAATCGCAGGACCGGAAGTTATTCTTATATTAACACCCATCTCATTGGCAATAATACTTGCCAATGTGGTTTTACCCAATCCCGGCGGTCCGTAAAGCAAAACGTGGTCCAAAGCCTCACGTCTTTCAAGTGCTGCTTTTATGTATATTTCAAGATTGTTTTTAGCTTTTTCCTGGCCTATATATTCAGAAAGATTTCTCGGTCTTAAACCGACCTCAATCTCCGCATCTTCACTTATAAAATCACTTGTGACAAATCTTTCGTCCTCATCAAACAATGATTTTACCTCCCTATATAATCTCCTATTATAATAATCCTGCAAGTGCTTTCTTTATTATTTCTTCAACACTCAACGTTCCGTCTATACCCTTAACGGCTTTTTGTGCATCGTTTGAGCTGTAACCCAAAACAACAAGCGCACTTATTGCCTCACTTCTGTTATCTGAAAGTATATCGTCACTTTCGTCTTCCAAATCAATTTCAAGCTCGTCCGTTTTCATCTTATCTTTAAGCTCCAATATAACTCTTTGAGCCATTTTAGGACCTACGCCCGATGCTTTTGTAATCGTCTTAACGTCATTCGTTATAACAGCCACCGCGAATTTAGCCGGAGTTGTTACCGACAAAATCGAAAGTGCCGCTTTAGGACCTACACCCGAAACAGATATAAGTTGCATAAACATATTCTTTTCTTCTATAGTTGTAAAACCGAATAAATCCATTACGTCCTCTCTGACGTGTAAATATGTATATATTGTAATTTTTTTACCGACTTCACCGGCATTTTGCATACTGTTTAGCGAAGTATAAATCATATACCCCACTCCGTTTGCGTCTACAACTATGTAATTATCGTTCTTTTGTACCAACGTACCTTTTATATAATAATACATTCTTTCTTACCTCGTACATATATAATACAATAGCATTACAATTATGTCAACTTGCAATTTGTTACAAAATTATTAAATATCATTCTGTTTTTTAATTTATTTTTAACTTATCGTTCTTTTATATGTATAATTTAACCATACTAATACTATTCTGTATTGATTTTATTGTTTATTTTATCCAAAATTATTATATTTCATAAACTTTTCGGCAATGTTACAATTCTGTAACATCACATACTATATGTTGTATATTAATTCATTTTTTCACTACATATATGCTTACCTTACACCGTTCATTCCGAGCATATTATTCATTTTATTGGAATGTGCGTGACAAATTGCAAGTGCAAGAGCATCTGCGGCATCATCGGGTTTAGGTATAACATTCAATCCCAAAATCATTTTCACCATAGATTGTATTTGTTTTTTATCCGCACGTCCGTAACCTGTAACGGACTGCTTAACCTGAAGCGGTGTATATTCGCTTATCGGTACATTCTTGTTTGCCACCGCTACAAGCAATACACCTCTTGCCTGTGCAACGTTAATCGCGGTCTTTTGGTTTGAATTGAAGAACAATTCTTCTATCGCCACCGCGTCGGGTTTATACTTATCTATATACATCGTCATCTCCGTATATATCTTTTTTAAACGTTCGACAGTCGGCATTCCTGCAGGTGTTGTGATTGCGTTGTATTCAAGCGTTCTGAACTTGTTTCCGACATACTCAACCACTCCTATTCCGACTATTGCATATCCGGGGTCTATACCTATTATAATCATTTTATTTCTAACTCCTTTATTTTCGTCAATTTTGCTATTGAATATATATAAATATTGGTGTATAATATAAATCATCAATAAATGATATTTTATAATATTTTAGGAGGAATTGCAACCATGGCAAAAGAAAAAGTTGTTTTAGCCTACTCAGGCGGACTTGATACCTCAATCATTATTCCTTGGCTAAAGGAAAATTACGATTACGATGTAATCGCTGTATGCGGTGACGTCGGACAAGGTAAAGAAACAGACGGTCTTGAAGAAAGAGCAAAAAAGGCAGGCGCATCTAAGCTTTATATCGAAGACCTTAGAGATGATTATGTAAAGGATTATATATTCCCTACTTTAAAAGCAGGTGCTGTATATGAAGGCAAGTATCTTTTAGGTACTTCTCACGCAAGACCTATCATTGCAAAAAGACTTGTTGAAATCGCTCATAAGGAAGGTGCTGTTGCAATATGCCACGGTGCTACAGGTAAGGGTAACGACCAAGTACGTTTTGAACTTGGTATAAAGGCTCTTGACCCATCACTAAAGATAATCGCTCCTTGGAGAATTTGGGATATTAAATCTCGTGAAGACGCTGTTGACTATGCAGAGGCTCACAACATTGAAATCCCTGTTACAAAGAAAGATTTGTATTCTCGTGACAGAAACATTTGGCACATCAGCCACGAAGGTATGGACCTTGAAGATCCTGCAAACGAACCTCAGCTTGACAGCTTGTTAAAGCTTGGCGTTTCACCTGAAAAAGCTCCTAACGAGCCAAAGTACATAACAATCGGTTTTGAAAAGGGTGAACCTGTTTCACTTGACGGCAAAAAGTTAGACCCAAGACCGCTTGTTGAAGAACTTAACAAGCTTGGCGGTGCTTACGGTGTAGGTATTGCAGACATCGTTGAGGACAGACTTGTAGGTATGAAGTCAAGAGGCGTTTATGAAACTCCGGGCGGTACAATTCTTTATACTGCTATTCAGGAACTTGAATACCTTTGCCTTGACAGAGATACTCAAGCATTCAAGCGTCAGTCAGCTATTAAGTTTGCTGAACTTGTATATGACGGTAAATGGTTTACACCGCTTCGTGAATCAATGTCAGCCATGTTTGACGTTATGGACGAAACTGTTACAGGTGAAGTCAGACTTAAGCTTTACAAAGGCAGCGTAACTCCTGCAGGTGCTAAATCACCATATTCACTATATAATGAAGACATTGCATCATTTGGTGACAGTCATGAACTTTACAGTCACAAAGACAGTGAAGGTTTCATCAACCTATTCGGTCTACCGCTAAAGGTTCGTGCTATGATGAAGAAAAAGAACGGTTTGGATAAATAATAATCGTATATTATATTGAGGATACTTTCGGGTATCCTCTTTTTCTTTTTCGAAAAATTCTTATAAATCGTTTACATTTTCATTTTTTTATTATATAATAAAAGTATATGAGTTAATAGACAAAGGAGAAAAAATATATGGCTAAATTATGGGGCGGTCGCTTCCAGAAAAGCACCGATAAAAAAGTTGACGATTTCAATTCATCAATACGTTTTGACAAACGTATGTACAAACAAGATATAAAAGGTTCTATTGCCCACGCTACAATGCTTGGCAGACAGAATATTATTCCAAAAGAGGACAGTGACAAAATCGTTGCCGAATTAAAGAATATTCTAAAGGATATTGAGGACGGCAAAGTTGAATTTGAAATTGACGCAGAAGATATTCATATGAATATTGAAAAGATTTTAATTGAGCGTATCGGTGATGCAGGTAAAAGACTTCACACCGGCAGAAGCCGTAACGACCAAGTCGCTCTTGACATTCGTATGTATCTTATGGACGAAACTGCCGATATTGAAGAAATGCTTATACACACACTTAACGTACTTGTTGACCTTGCTTCAGACCACACCGAAACAATTATGCCGGGTTACACACACCTTCAAAAGGCACAACCTGTTACCTTTGCACATCACCTAATGGCTTACTTTGAAATGTTCAAACGCGACCTTTCAAGACTTCGTGATTGCAGAAAACGTACTAATGTTATGCCTTTGGGCAGCGGTGCACTTGCAGGTACTACCTACCCTCTTGACAGAGAATTTGTTGCAAGCGAACTTGGTTTTGATGCAGTTACAATGAACTCGCTTGACGGTGTTTCCGACAGAGATTTTGTTATTGAACTTGCAAACTGTCTTGCTCTTGTTATGATGCACCTTAGCCGTTTCTGTGAGGAACTTATTCTATGGTCAAGCAATGAATTTTCATTCGTTGAAATGGACGACGCTTTTTCAACAGGCTCATCTATTATGCCGCAAAAGAAAAATCCTGACGTTGCGGAACTTATTCGCGGTAAGGCAGGTCGTGTTTACGGTCATCTTATGGGCTTGCTTACTACAATGAAAGGTATTCCGCTTGCATACAACAAGGATATGCAGGAAGACAAAGAGCCTATTTTTGACAGTATTGATACAGTTAAACTTTGCTTGCCTGTATTCTGCGATATGATCGCAACAATGACAGTTAAAAAGGATAATATGCTAAAAGGCTCAAAGGGCGGATTTACAAACGCAACTGACGTTGCCGATTATCTTGTAAAGAAAGGATTGCCTTTCAGAGAGGCACACGCAGTTGTCGGAAGAATGGTTTTCTACTCAATAGAACACGACAAAGCACTTGATGACCTTACAATGGATGAATTTAAAGAATTTTCGGATATTATCGAGGACGATATTTATAATGCTATCAGCATGGAGACTTGCGTAAATGACAGAAAAGTCATAGGCGGTCCGGCAAAAGAAGTTGTCGAAAAAGCAATCGCTGACTCAAAAGAATTTTTAGCACAACAATAAAAACAAAATGCAAGCTGTTAAATCAGCTTGCATTTTTTATTAATTTACTTTAAACGTACCGTAAATATCATTTATATAGACATCATAAATATCGTGATATGCGTGAGGTGATATAAATTCAAACCAATACATATTACCGTTTCTAAACTTACAATACTTATAATATTCCGTTATACCGTCATTAACCGTTACCGCAAAATAATCCGCTCCCGATGTTTTATACGTCACATTTCCTGCGTGATTTTGAATATAGAAATTCAATTCGTTTCCTACCGAGGTATCTGCCGCCGACTTTGTTGCTATAATTTCTCTTGCCGAGCCGTCGGGTGCTTCCACAGAATAAAGTGTTTCTGCTTTTCCGTCATTGTATACTACAAAATGCGACGGATAACTGCACTTAAAACCATATGCACTGCTGTTATACATAGTATAACCTGGATGTGCTACAACACCTGTATCCTGTCTTGGCTGTTGAGGCGGTACATTAGCTTGTTGCGGCTCCTGTGTCACATATACAATTTGCGGTGTAACTTCCGGCATTTGTGTCGGTGTCGCAGTCGGCAACGGCATCGGTGTCGGCATAGGAGTTGATGTTGCTTTCGGTGCAAAAGGACTGCTCCCTGACATCACATTAAACATTATCAAGCCGGCTGATATGAATACAATCAATGTTGCAACTATAATAGCAACTATCAATGCAGTGTTATTGTTATTCTTTTTTGAATGTTTATTACCGTTTGTATTTTTAGAAAAATCATTTTTAATACCGTTTAACTGTTTTTGTGATTGCATATTGTTTCCGCAATTAGGACAAAAAGTCGCATCATCGGGTACTTTTGTTCCGCAATTATTACAATACATATCTTATCCCCCACTATCGAATAATTATTTAAACATATTATACCAAATTTCTTTGAATTTGTCCATATTTAATATTTATTTCTTATTATAAAATAGCAAATCCAATATATAACCAGAACGCCACACAAATTATACGCAATCACTTGTGCCGCATATTCCATATTCACTGTATACAATACTATAATCGCAATTCCGGCTATAACGGCATACACGCTAAATGTCAAACTCCTCGCCTTTGTCCAAATCATTATATTACGTTCGTCTTTTTCTGCAATCTCTTTCTCTATGAAGTTCTCTGTACTCTTAAAAATTCTGATATTCTTTACTATCATCACCAAACCGCAAGCACCGAATGCCGTTCCGAAAACAAGCATCGCTTCATTTTTTATTATTCCGATACTTGTTAAAACTACAAGTAATACACCGATAATTACATAAACAATTGCTATACCTAATCGCATTTTCAGCTTATTTTTAAATTTCATCACTATTCCTCCTCAAAAATAAATACATCTTCAATATTGGTTCCGAAATACCTTGATATTTTGTACGCCAGCTGAAGTGACGCGTTATATTTGCCGTTTTCAAGTGATATAATCGTTTGCCGTGTTACTTCAACCGCTTTTGCCAATTCATCTTGCGTTATTTTCTTTTGTTTTCGCAGTTCCTTTATTCTATTATTCAAATTACCACTCCTTTATGTATAGTCTGCTTTACATTTTTATTATATCATTATTTTATAAAAAGTCAAGTACACTTTACATTTTATCTAAAAAAAAACAAGCGACTTTTTCATTGTCGCTTGTTTTCGCATTAGTCATCCAATTTCAATACAGACATAAACGCCTCTTGCGGTACTTCTACGCTACCGACTTGACGCATACGCTTTTTACCCTCTTTTTGTTTTTCAAGAAGTTTCTTTTTACGCGTAATATCACCGCCGTAACATTTTGCAAGCACGTCCTTACGCATTGCTCTAACAGTTTCACGAGCGATAATCTTTGAACCGACTGCCGCTTGAATAGGCACTTCAAAAAGCTGACGAGGAATTGCCTCTTTAAGTTTTTCAGCCATTTTTCTGCCGCGTGAATATGCACTGTCCTTATGAACAATAAACGAAAGTGCATCAACCATTTCACCGTTAAGCAGAATATCAAGTTTAACAAGATTACTGCGTGTATATCCGCAAAGTTCATAGTCAAATGACGCATAACCTTTAGTTCTTGATTTTAACGCGTCAAAAAAATCGTATATAATTTCATTAAGCGGAAGTTCATAGAATATCTCCGCTCTTGACGCGTCCATATACGTCATATCCTTATATATTCCGCGTCTTTCCTGACATAATTCCATTACATTGCCGACATAGTCTTTAGGTACCATAATCGTAGCCTTAACCATAGGTTCTTCCATATAATCAATCTCGGCAGGATCGGGAAGATTTGTAGGGTTATCCACCCACACCATTTCACCGTTCGTTTTATAAACCTTATATATAACGCTCGGTGCTGTTGTTACAAGGTCAAGATTATATTCTCTTTCAAGTCTTTCCTGTATAATCTCCATATGAAGAAGTCCCAAAAATCCGCATCTGAATCCAAAACCAAGTGCAACAGATGTTTCCGGTTCAAACATAAGTGCCGCATCATTAAGCTGTAGTTTAGACAATGCGTCCTTTAAATCTTCATACTGTGCACCGTCGGCAGGATAGATACCGCTGTACACCATAGGATTAACCTTTTTATATCCCGGCAACGGCTCTGCCGCCGCATTTTTAACAGTTGTAATCGTATCACCGACACGCGTATCTTGAATATTTTTAATGCTTGCCGCAATATATCCGACATCGCCTGCCGCCAATCCCTTATTAGGCACAAGTCCGGCAGGGTGCATAACACCGACTTCAACAACATCAAACTCAGCACCTGTCGCCATCATTCTTATTCTGTCACCTGGTTTAACTGTTCCCTCTTTAATTCTTACATAAACAATAACGCCTTTATAGCTGTCATAATAAGAGTCAAATATAAGTGCCTTTAGCGGTGCATTTTCATCACCTGTCGGTGACGGAATTTTTTCGACAATTTCTTCAAGTACAGATTCCACATTAAGACCTGTCTTTGCCGATACTTGAGGCGCGTCCTCCGCAGGTATTCCTATAACGTCCTCGATTTCGTTTATTACCATCTCGGGTTGTGCAGACGGCAGGTCTATTTTGTTGATTACCGGTACAACCTCAAGGTCATGGTCGATTGCAAGATATGTGTTTGCAAGTGTTTGTGCCTCGATACCCTGTGACGCGTCAACAATAAGTATCGCTCCCTCACACGCCGCAAGCGAACGTGAAACTTCATAGTTAAAGTCAACGTGTCCCGGTGTGTCAATTAAGTTAAGAGTATAAATTTCTCCGTCATCACGCTTATACTTTAGTGTAACGGCGTGTGCCTTAATCGTGATGCCTCTCTCACGCTCCAAATCCATATTATCAAGGAGCTGTTCCTCCATATCACGTTCCGAAACTTCTCCCGTAAGTTCGAGCAATCTGTCGGCAAGTGTTGACTTACCGTGATCTATATGTGCTACTATACAAAAATTTCTGATTTTACTCTGTCTTTCGTTTGACATATTTTCTCTCCTAAAATATTCGATAATTATTTTTTATTATATCACAAATCGCCTGTCTGTGCAACGATTATTTTGCATTAAGCACTGCCGCAATCGCTCTTGCAACATCTTTTCCGCCCTCTTTCGCCTGTGCAAGAGTATTTCCGTTACTTCCTACCTCTAAAATCAAACTTCCTTTAGTCATATGCTCGTTAAATCGTTCTTTTCTGAGATTAATAGGTCGCATAACTCCAGGATACATTATTTCAGCCGCATTTTGAATTTTAGCCGCAAACTTCAAATTCTCCTGCCAATTTTCGTGCCACAATCCCATACTGTTCGTACCGACAACAAGCATAACCTGTGCAGTCGATATTCCGTTTTCTTCACACGTAACCGCAAGTTTTGAGCCGTCCGAATAAATAAATGCGTCACGATGTACGTCAAGTACAATTTCTATTGACGGATTGTTTTTAAGCTGTGTTTCTATCGTTGACAACGCCCTTGTATAAGATCCTTGATACGACGGATAATCGTGATACGTTGTGTCGTGTACCGTCTTTATGCCGTTTTCTTCAAGCACCCTGCATATCTCGTCACCTACCGCAACCACGTTCATACTCTCGTCCGTATTTCTTTCTGTTTCACCGTTCATCTGGTCGCCGTCATAGCATTCCGTTGTATGCGTATGTACAACAAGAACTTTCGGTCCGTCTGTATCTGTGTTTATTGAAAACTCCTCTGCGCACAAGGCATTTACGTCCACATTATATGTTGTTGCATTGTTCAGCTTTAAATTATTCGCCGTACAAATTTGTGATTTGTCGGGCATTGTTACTTCTTCCTGTACTGTATCAGGTGTTTGCTCCGTTTGTTCTTCTCCCTGCTCCGTACTGTCTTCCGCAAATTCTTCACTTGTATTCTCCTGCTCCGCCTGTGAGGTTGTCCCGTCAAATACCGATGAATATTCACTTATTATTGTTTCCGGATTTTCAATATCAAACCCTAATATTTTCTTTGCAAAATCCTTTAAGCTGAATGTCTTTTCATTATTATTCGGCAGACCCTCGGCAAGTATATCTTCATATATTTCATTTTGATAATTAAACACATTCGCCGTTTTGGGAGGAATTAAGCTCACCGCCGTAATAATACCGCCTAAAAACAAAATACCCACTACGGCTATGATAAGTTTCTTTTTTGTTATAACAACAGTTTTAAATTTCATAATTTTATCCCTTTCATAGAGTGCTATTTTATAAATACGCAAGATTTTTTTAAATATGTCGAAAAAATTTTCAAAAAAAGCTTGCAATTACGCTTGAACTGTGGTATAATTTTGTAGTTATTACGGATAGTCCTCTGCCTCGGTCGGCACGAATGTCCCAGATTATTAAGGAGGATTTAATGATGAACACACAAGAAATCATTAACGCTTTGACAAAAGACCAAATCAGAACAGATTTACCTGAACTTGTAGTTGGTAACAACGTAAAGGTTTACCAAAGAATCGTCGAAGGTTCTCGTACAAGAACTCAGATGTTTGAAGGTACAATCATCAAAGTACAGGGCGGCGGTATCGCTCAAACTTTCACAGTAAGAAGAGTTTCTTACGGCGTAGGCGTTGAAAAAACATGGCCTGTTAACTCACCTAACATTGAAAAGATTGAAGTTTCAAGAAAAGGTAAAGTTAGACGTGCAAGACTATTCTATCTTCGTGACAGAGTTGGTAAAGCAGCAAAAGTTAAGGAAAGAATCTAATTTCCTTATAATACGAAAAGGGGCATTTCGGTGTCCCCTTTTTTGTCTTTAAAAATTAACATTTTATTCATTGTAACTTGAATATAAATGTAGTATAATCATTTTATATAGTATGTCAGGAGGAAGAAAAAATGAGTGAACAAGAAGAAAAGAACGAAAACGTAACAAAAACAACTGCTAAGGAAGATAAAAAGACAAGCCTTGCAAGAGAAATTTGGGAATGGGTATATACACTTGCTATCGCAATAGTAATTGCTATGCTTATCAAAGGCTTTATATTTGACATTGTACGTGTAGACGGTTCAAGTATGTTCCCTACACTTGTAGATAACGACAGACTTATAGTTACAAAACTCGGCTACACTCCGAAACAAGGTGATATTATCATTCTTGACAGTGAATACAAAAACCGTGAAGAATACTTTGACAGATTGGCTGAATCAAAAGACAAAGAAGAACTTTCTTCATTTGAAAAATTCTTTGCACAAAGCAGTATGCCTTCAAATCTTAAGAAAAAGTATTATGTTAAGAGAATAATCGCCATGCCGGGTCAAACAATAGACTTGGTTGACGGTAAAGTATATGTTGACGGTGAAATGCTTGACGAGCCTTATTATGACGGTTTGACAACTTCAATAGATCCTACCGTTGAATATCCTATCACCGTGGACGATGACTGTGTATTTGTTATGGGTGACAACAGAACCCGCAGTAAGGACAGCCGTTCATCAGAACTCGGTCAAGTTCCTTTTAAAGCAATTTTAGGTAAGTCACAAGTCAGAATATGGCCTTTATCGGATATAGGTCTTACTAAATAATTAACGAGGTACTTATGCAGAATTTACAATGGTATCCCGGTCATATGGCGAAAACACGCCGTTTGATTGAGGCAAATCTTAAATTAATTGACGTTGTTGTTGAAATATTGGACGCACGTATTCCCTTTTCAGGACGTAATCCGCATTTTGACGATATTATAAAAAACAAACCGAGACTGCTTGTTTTAAACAAAGCCGACCTTGCAGATAAAAACAGAACAAAACTGTGGATTGATTGGTATGCAGAGCAAGGTCTTAAGGTTATTCCGATAAGCTGTACGACAGGTATGGGCATTAATACGGTGCTTGCAGAGGCTCGCGCACTTATACAGGATAAAATTGACCGTGAAAGAGAAAGAGGTCGAAACCGAACTTTAAAAATAATGATGGTCGGTATTCCGAATGTAGGAAAATCAAGTCTTATAAACCGTCTTATCGGTAAGGCAAGCACAAAAACAGGCGACAAACCGGGTGTTACACGCGGTAAGCAGTGGCTTAGAATTAAAGGTGACGCGGAACTTCTTGATACTCCCGGTATTCTTCCGCCGAAATTCGAGGACCAAACAGTTGCCGTAAAACTTGCTTACACAGGCGCTATAAAAGACGAAATAATGAACACGGAACTTCTTGCCTATTCCCTATGCGATTATCTACGTGACAATTATCCGAACGAACTTTGTACACGATACAAACTTGATACGGTCGAGGGGCTTAAAGGATATGAAGTACTGGAGAAAATCGGTAAAAAACGTGGCTTTGTTATTTCGGGCGGTGAAATTGATATGGAGCGTGCCGCAAATATGGTACTTGACGAACTGCGCGGTGCAAAAATCGGTCACATAACCCTTGAAACTCCGTCACAATTAAATGAACAGGAATAAACGAAAAAGAGGAACGCATCAAAAACGTTCCTCTTAAAATTTGTTTTCAAAAGAAAAACGCCCTTTTTCTTAAAGGACGCTTAATTTTCAAGCTACATTATTTAATGATAAACTTATCAAGTTCTTCCATAAACTTATCGCAGTCATCAGAATGTACTTCAACCTTAATAGGCTTAGACAAATCCAAGCTGAAGATACCCATGATAGATTTTGCATCAACGACATATCTACCTGATGTCAAGTCTACATCGAAGTCATACTTACTTACGATATTCACGAAATCTTTTACGTCATTAATAGAGCTTAGTAATAAATCAAATGTTTTCATAATTTTATTCCTCCTTATTTCATGCGTGAAGCCTATTTGTATATGTAATCTCTTACATTACCTATAATACAATTTTTTTCTGAAAAAGTCAATAGCTATTGCGTTTTTAAAAAAAATTTTATATAATAATACTAATGTCGTTAAGGTATTTTTAACGATATTGTCAAAAGATATACTTGAAAGGTTGAAAAGATGAAAAAAGCAGCATTTTATACACTTGGTTGCAAGGTTAATCAATATGAAACAGAGGCTATGGCGGAATTATTTGCCGATAGCGGCTATGAAATAAAAGAATTTAACGAAGTTGCGGACGTGTATGTTATAAACACCTGTTCCGTAACAAATATGGGTGACAGAAAATCACGTCAAATTATTCGTCGTGCAAAAAAACTTAATCCGAATGCAGTTATAGCCGTTACAGGCTGTTATGCTCAAACCGCACCTGATGAAGTTCTTGCCATTGAGGGGGTTAATCTTGTACTCGGCACAAAAGACAGAAAGAACATTGTTACGCTTGTTGAAGAGATTAACACCGAATCAAACATTAATCACGTTTCGGATATAATGAGTAACCACGAATTTGAAGAACTTCAAATAAAGCAATATTCAAACAGAACCCGTGCATTTATTAAAATTCAAGAAGGTTGCAATCAATTTTGTTCTTACTGCATTATCCCCTATGCCAGAGGTCCTGTTCGCAGCAGAGCAAAAGATGATGTTGTAAGAGAAATCAAGGAGCTTGCACACAACGGCTTTAAAGAGATTATCCTTGTCGGTATTCATGTTGCGTCATATGGTGTCGATCTCGGTGACACAACGCTTGAAAGTTTAATTATGGACGTTGACAAGATTGACGGCGTTGAGCGTATACGTCTTTCTTCTATTGAGCCAATGACTTTAAATCAGGAATTTATAGACAGTATTAAGGATTCTAAAAAGCTGTGTCACCACTTCCATATATCGCTCCAATCAGGTTGTGACGAAACATTAAAACGTATGAACAGAAAGTATACAACCGCTCAATTTAAAGGCATTGTGGACGGTTTAAGAGAAGCATTTGACGATGTTGCAATCACTACCGATATAATGGTCGGTTTTCCTGATGAAAGTGATGAAGAATTTAATAAAACAGTTGAGTTTGTACGCAATATAAAATTTGCCGACGCCCATGTTTTCCAATATTCGCAACGTCGCGGAACACCAGCCGCAAAACGTCCAAACCAAATTTCACCTGACGTAAAAGAAAAGCGAAGTAAAATAATAATCGCCGAAACGCAGAAAACGCGTGATGAATTTATAAATCGTTTTATAGGCAAAACAATGCGTGTACTTTTTGAACAACCTGCAAAAGACGGACTTTTTGAGGGTAAAACAGATAATTACATTACAGTCCACGCACCGTCCGATATAGATTTAAACGACCAATTCAGAAATGTTCTTCTTGAAAGAAACGAAAACGGAATTGTTATCGGAAAAATAGTTGAATAGTAAAAGGCTGATGATTTTTGTCATCAGCCTTTATTTTATATCTCTGCAAATTCAAATACAACAGTTGAAAAATCTTTCATTTCATAATTTGCTCTGATACCGTGATACATCAGAAAATCACCGCTGTAAACTTTACTTGTAAATATATTTCTGTATTGCTTATTCGTATCAAGTCCCTGTAATTTAACTTTTTCACTCTTTGTTTGTGCAACCGCAAGCACTTTGCAAACCATAACAAATATATGCTTTTTATCCTTTGAAACCACTTCCCAACTGCAATAATTCGTTTCATACGGATTTATCAATCTGTACAAGTCACCGTTACACATAAGGTCTTGTATTCTCTTTTCAAATTTAATCTGTGCTTTGATTTCTTCAAATTCTTCATCGGACATCTTTGTAACGTCAAGCTCATATCCGAATGTTCCGCAATATGCAACATCTGCCCTTGTTTTTAAAGACGTATAACGTCCGCATTGATGATTTGGCGACGCGGTTACATGAGAAGATATGCTGTAAACAGGATAACACATTGAAGTCGAATACTGCATTTTAAGTCTTGCTATTGCGTCCGAATTGTCACTCGTCCATATTTGCGGCATATATGCAAGCACTCCTGCGTCAAATCTTCCGCCGCCGGAACTGCAACCCTCAAATAAAATATTAGGGAATTTTTCGGTTATTGCGGACATTATTTTATAATAACCCAGCGTGTATTCGTGATTATATCCCAATCTTGGCATATCTGTAAGCTGTCTGTTCATATCCCACTTCACATACTCAATATTTGCATTTGCAAGTATATTGCTCACCGCATTTATAACATATTCACAAACCTCATCTCTACTTAAATCAAGCACCATTTGATTTCTTGACTGAACCCCTTCTCTTTCGTCAATATGAATTGCCCAATCGGGATATTCTCTGTACAAATCCGAATCGGGGCTTATCATTTCAGGCTCAAACCACAAACCGAATTTCATACCGATTTTATTTATTTTTTCCGCCAATCCGTCTATACCCGACGGTAATTTATCATAATTAACTTTCCAATCGCCCAGACTGCACGTATCGTTGTTCCTCTTTCCGAACCACCCATCATCAAGCACGAATAGCTCAATACCCGCCTTATGAGCCTTTTCAGCCATTTGAAGTAACTTTTCTTCGGTAAAATCAAAGTATGTACCCTCCCAATTATTTATAAGGATAGGACGTTTTTTGTTTATCCATTTACTTCTCATCAAATTATTTCTGAAAACGTCGTGATACTCTCTTGTCATAGCACCGATACCGCTATCGGAATAACAAATTATCGACTGCGGTGTACAAAAGCTTTCGTTCGGTTTTAAAATCCATTCAAACTGATGCGGATTAATTCCTTGTTGTACTCTTAAATTGCCGAATTGGTCTATTTTTGCGACTGTGGAATGATTACCGCTGTATACAAGCGAAAATCCGTAAACTTCGCCATGTGTTTCGTCCGTGCCGACCGAAGTAATCATTGAAAACGGATTTAACTGATGTCCGCTTCCGCCTCTTGCATTTTCAACTTCAGCTTTCATTCCCATTTCAAGCTTTGTTCTGTGCATTGCTCTCTCACGTCCCCACGAACCTGCAAAATGTATCATTTCATAGTCGTCCATAGGTAAATCAATACTTGCCGAATACGCACTCAAAAGCTTAATATCGCTGTCTGATTTATTTATAATTACAGTATGTCTGGCGATTATATTGTACTCGTCAAATACCGTATAATACAAATGCACTTCCAAGTCGATAATTTCATCATATAACACAACTTCAAGCGTATCAGCTTTTTTATTCTTATTGAAAAGACAAGGCATACCGTCGGTTTGAACCGCACATTCGTTATGAATTATATAGTCTTTTACTGCCAGTCTTGAAACTGCATTTCCAAATTTATTTACAACCTGATATGCAGGATTTCTCAAGTCAGAATAGCCGTAAGACGGATATTCCTGTGGATAATTGTCAAGACAAAATCTGTTTGAAACAAACCCCCACTTTTCTTCCCATTCTTCTTTCATTTGCGAATAATCAATATCCGCTATCTTTTTTCCGAAATGAAAATTCAAAAGGTCTCCGTCCTCATTTTCAAACATTATATAACTTATATCTCTGCCGATAAGGTGCGTTGTTTTTCCGTTTCTGACAATCATTTTTATATCCTCCTGTGTTTTTTGTGATATTATAATATCACTTTATTTACGAAAACAGAATATCAAAGTGTTGACAGTATGTGTCTAAATGTGATATTCTACAAATAGGAGTTGAGTAAAATGAATTGTTTTATAAATACATATTACGCATATACAAAGTTTATTCCTACCGATATTTATCCCGTACAATACGGCGAAGAACAATGCAATAGAAATCATTCGTTCGGACCATGTGTACGAAGTAACTATCTGTTGCATTATGTTTACAGCGGTAAAGGTATTTTTCAAACAGAAAATAACACATATCATCTTCATAAAGGGCAGATGTTCCTTATATCGCCAAATCAGCTTACATATTATAAAGCCGATGACAGCGACCCTTGGTTGTATCGATGGATTGAATTTAACGGAAGTATGTCGCAGTCAATTTTAAAGTCTGTCAGTCTTAATGAAAGCACACCGATTTATACCGATGATGAAAATAATTCGATCGGCAATGCACTCTGTAATATTATTTCGTCCGGAGAAATGTGTTTTGAATTGCTCATGCAAAAATTTTGGAATTTCATTTACTGCCTTACCAACGGCGAACAAATTAATACCGTCAGCAATGCCGAAGAATATATTCAAAAAGCAGAAACATTTATAAAAACAAATGTTCATAAAAAAATATCCGTTTCGGATGTCGCAAAATATATCGGAATTGACAGAAGTTATCTGACAAGACTTTTTAACGAATATAAAAAAACAAGTCCGCAAAACTATATTATTTCACTTAAAATGAATACCGCGGCATTGTATTTAAAAAACACAAACGCGTCCGTGACCGCAACTGCCCAAAGCGTGGGCTACTATGATACTCATATCTTTAACAAAACTTTCAAAAAACAATTCGGTGTTCCCCCTACCACCTGGCGTCGAAAACAAATTTGGGAACAATCTATTATTGGGAAATAAAAAAATCGGAATGGAGCGTAGTCCGTTTTGAACCATTTGTGCCACAGGCACTTTCTCGCAAAAAGGTGGCAGCGACTGTGAGCCGTCGTGAGTGCGTTTACAAGCGAACAGGTGAACCGAGCGGGCGTTTTTGCGACCAAGGAGGAATAACGCAGTGTTATGACTGATTTTTCTGCATAGAAAAATCGGAATGGAGCGTAGTCCATTCCGACGTGGTACGCCATATTTATTAATATCCGAATTTTTGCAACTATATATGTACAAAAATATTGCATATCAAATATTTACTATACAACAATAATATTTAAATATTGTTGTATGAATATATATGCTATAATAAAAGACGTGTCGATAAATCTCACCATTTCATGATGTTTTGATTAAGTCTGCTAAACAAGCAGACTTTTCTTTTTTCCCGTTTCTATTAACTGTTTAACTTTTTCTTTTGCATCGTCTAAATTTTTACAACCGTCTAATATCACAGAAAACATTTTAAGATTTTTTTCATTCTCTCTGTTTTTTATTATATTATATATTTGTTTTACTATATATTTTCTTACATTATCAAACTTCATCTTAGGATGTTCTTTTAATATTTTAGAAATGCATTTCATATATTTTTTTATACATCTTCTTGTATAATCCCTAAGCATATTTAATTTTTCTCTCGGCACTTCTTCCCCGACATGTACCACATAATTCCTTAGTTCATATAAATTACTTATATTATTCTTTATTTCTTCAATCTCTTTATCGTCGACTCCGATAAAATTAGATATTCTTTTAGATAACAAACTTTTTTTATATTTACATTCCGATTTTTCTATAAAAAGCACCTCCAAAATTGTAATCAAGCTTTTAAAATTAGTAGTGCTATCATATATGCAATAGTTGAAAGTAAAATCGTCTAAAGCAACATTTTTTAACATCTGGTATACTCTGTCATCATAAGACAATAATTCATCAAATTCTATAACGTCTTCGTCTGTTATCTTCATAGGTTCAGAAAAATAAGTAGTCATATCTGCTGGTGAACTATTAATTTTCTCTTTATCTTTCAGCTCGCAGTTGTTTCCTGCAGGAGTTGTAGAATCAATCGAAAAAAATTTATAATGCCATGAAATATCGCCTTCTTTAATTAGATGCAATAAAGAGAAATATTTAAACAATAAAAATTCTTTTTCAAATGTTATATAATCCCTCGTTATTGAGTTATTACATGGAATTGATAAATCATATTCTAATGTTTCGTCTAAGTCAAACGTCATTAGGTACTTTCCATTATCTTCTTCTATTATAGCACTTTTATATTCTTCTAATGGTTCGTTATTTGCGTCAGTTATTTTATTCCTATATTCATATTCATCTAATTTGATTTTTTTATATTGAAACCCGGTAGGCGGTTTAAGCTTTGATATTGATGAATCGCCTATAATGGGAACTGATATTTTAATGTCAAATCGTCTAATAATTTTATTATTCATAAAATTCCCTCCTAACAATATTATAATTTATAATCATCAAATTTTCAACAAATTTTTTTCAAAAAATAAAGGTGGCTATTTGCCACCTTTAAAGTTACTTATTATACAATCCGCAGCGGTACTCTCTGCAAATTGCTCTCAAATCCTTGTAGGATAGTCCAAGGCGACCATTTTCATCACCTTGAATTGCACCGTAATCCATTGCCGCTTGTACGGCTTTTCTTGCCCATGGTGGCATATTCTTATCAACATAATCATACACCATTGTATTTTGTAAAACGGCTTTCAACTGTTTATTTTCTTCCTGTAACGCCGATATATCCACCGCCTGTTTTTCAATTAAGTTTTTCAATTCATTATACTGTGACATTGTAAAATCCTCCTCTATTGTTTGTCCTGTAATTCCTTTGTAAATGGCTTCCGCAAATTTATTTGCACCGATTTCTGTATACTTTTTGGCATCGTCTGTGTCTACAAAACACACCTCTACCAACATAGCCTTTGCATTGCTATGATGTACAACATATAACTTCGAGCCGTCCTTAATGCCTCGGTCTTTAAAACCTAACGCACTTATAGCCTTGCAAGTATTAGTTGCCTCCTCAAATGACTTCCCGTTATATGTCCAAACTTCAGTACCTTGTCCGCCGCCGCTATTGAAATGTATCGATACAAACAAATCCAACGGCTGTGCATTTGCCATATTTACAATATTGCTTAGGTTTTTACCGACACTGTCGGCATGGTCGTTGGTGCAGTCATACACCGTATGACCTGCATCTTTTAATAAATTTTCGAGAGCATAGCCGACTTCTCGAGCCTCTACGCTTTCATCTATGTCCCCGACTGCACCGCAACCGACTGTGCCGCTTACAGTGTGTCCGCAGTTTATACCAATTCGCATAAATCATCACTCCTTTTCATTGTTTACTTCCGGCAAACCTGCAACAGAAGTCAACAACGACAGTACACCTGCCAAAGCAGATGCACTACCTACCAATACCCAATTAACATCACCCATTGCGACTGCCGTTCCGATTGTTGCAACAGCCGTCTGTGCTACTGTCTTAATAGCACGAATACCTGCACATTTAAACCATTCTTTCATTTTTACATACCTCCTAAAATCCTAATATTTTAACACAATAACCTATCAAACCGCCTACTAACGCCGTAATAATAGCGGTGACTACTGTTTCATATCGTTTGTTAGGTTTCTTTTCAATTTCATCTACTCTTGACGTAATGTCAGAAACATCTTCACGCATAGCTTTGGTTTCCACCGCCAATATGTGAACACTTTCCGTCAATTTGTCAAGACTATCCAATCTGTGGTGTGCTGATTTAGTCGATTGCTCGACTGCCGTCAGACGTTCCCACATTTCTTTTTGTTCATTATCCATCATTGCCTCCACGTTTCTGTATTATCACTACTCCCAACACATCACACACTTCCACTGTTCCAAAACTGCGGCTATCTGTACTATGTCCACGATTATCACCCATAATCCATAATTCACCATTAGGGATTATAATATCAATGCTTTGACCGTCCGTTTCTTGCGGATTTATGTACGGTTCATCTTGCCATTCGCCATTTATGGCTACACTGCCATAAATACTTATAGTCAGATGGTCGCCACCAATCGCAATGACACGTTTAATCAGTAATTTTTCATTTACATTTACAATACATATATCCCCATGATTTATTTTACCTACAAACGGATTGTATAGCAGTCTTTCACCGTCTTGTATTGTCGGGTTCATACTTCTCCCATTCACTGTTGTTCGGCATAATAGTCCGGTACATATAAAATTATTTATAATCTCCAATGCACTGCATCCTTGTTTTTTTAATTTATTGATGATTTCACCGTAATTCATTTTTTACCACGCATTCGACATCTGCGGTATTTTAATTGACGTGCGTTATGTTGACATATTATCAACCCGTTCATCAAATCAGCAGCAGATAATATTATTACACCGGCATAATAATACCACTCTGCATTAACTCTAACTCCCAACATAATTAATAATAGCATAGGCAACAAACAATTAATTACCGCCGCCAATGTACTGCTTTTTATCATATAATTACCTCTCTTCCTGTCACTACTTCCACCGTTTCATATTTTATGTCCGATATTTTTTTCATTGTAGCGATTACATAATCATATCCATCACCATCGTTACGTTTGATACGCACATATGTTTCATATACATTTCCGCATTTTTCAATAGTTACATTTTTATTAGGAACTGTTATTTTTTGATGTGTGTTTTCATCAATATAAAATATTTTTTCCGGTTTAGCAATTCCGTTTTTAACCGAAAATCCTACCGATATTTTGTATTGCTGTTCTGCATCATAATAACTGTCATCTAATTTATCCCGTAACACATCATTGATGATAAACATAATCGCAATGAATGATATTATTAGCCAAAACATCATTGTTGGTTTTATAAACAATCCTACCCATACAAATTTAAAATATCTGCTCATTTCACTGTCCCTCCGTTATTTCCAACGTTCCGTAATGATAATAGGCACTACTTCGGTAATTCCCATAAAACCCAAAAATTACGCTGTATTTGCCTATTTCAGTTGGTTTATTCTGTGTACATTCCTTGGCGGCAAGTAATAGATTATTTTTATCATCTGACGAATATTTTTTATAGCTGATGTTGAATGTTGCATCAGTGTCTGATAATTCCAATGTATATTCCTTGGGTTGTCCGTCATACACAGCAAATTGATTTTCAACTGCATTGAATGATATTAATTTTCGTTCTATTGTTAAATAATGTGGCGAAAAATCCTCCGCACGATAGGCATATGGTGTGGATAACTGTGCATAATATGTTCCTGCATTTATCGGTGCTGTCAATTTATCTATCCCGTATTTGACCGTTAGCGTCATATCGGGATATTCTTCACAGTGCAGCTCCATTTGTTTCGGTGTTCCATCGTAAATAAATGTGTCCTTAACGACTTTTATGTGCACCAATTCTTGTAGGACAGATACAGTGATTTGTTTTGTTACGCTTTTTCCTGTGCTATCTGTCACTGTCCAGTCGTTTGATGGATATGCTGAACCTCCACCGGTTTTTACTATACCGGACAGTAATCCGTCTTCTGAAAAATTCATACCTTTCGGGGCATATCCTGAATGTTCCCATTTGTATGGTGGCTTTCCCCCAACCGCCTCCAGCTGAATTGAAAAATTTTCATTTTGGCGAAATTTGATTAAATTTGTTGTTATCTCAAACAACTGAATCTGTCGAATTTTATCGCCATATTCTGAAAACGGTGTATCATCAGGAACATCAACACCACCGTCTATAATTGCCTGCCGTATTTCCTGTTTGACCGCATAGCAGAATGTTATGCGATTATACAAATTGATTAAATACTGCATAATCGGTGGTTTTTCAGTCGGATATTGATACTGTGATGTGTATATATCATTAGAATATAAATTTCGGATATTTTTAGCATAATCGGCATATCCGCCTGTAACAGTACCTCCCTTTTCAATGATAGCCGCCTTGATGTCTGCAAATGATGCCATCATTAATTTGAATTTTTCGCAAATCGTCATGATGTTTCCTCCGTCACACCATTTAATTCATCTAACATATCTGACATAGTACCTAATTGTGTATTCATTATTTGCAGTGTACTGTCTAATGAATTAATATTGGATGATATGTCTGACATTGATTTTGAAATGGCTTTTAGGTGTTCTTCCGCAGTTTCTACATTGTCTTTTACCATTCCGGGAACGTCTGCCTTGTCAGCATATCCCGGAATTTTAAATCCCTTTTCTGTTGTCGTTGCCATAACAATCACCTCACTGCACGACTTCGGCATTGCCATCGTCATCTTTTTGAATTAAGCTGTGATATTCAAAATTGCCGCAATCCGAACTTGATGAAATTTCAGCCGAAAGAATATAGTTATCCGGTGGTTGTGGTCCTCTGCCCGATACAGTTGTACCGCATATCAACGATATACTGTCACTGTCATAGTTATAACATATATACATATAGCATTTATCTATTGATTGCGAAGGATATGTTGCAGTACCTGATACTTCTTTTCTTGCTATATAATTCACTTTAGGTTTTATAACAAAATTATAACCGCTTGAGCCTTGGCTTATGGAATATTCCAAATCAATTTTTTTGGTTGAATTGATTTTTTGAATTGCTTTTTCCAATCCATCAAATTTTGTGTGAACATCATTATTGAGTTTATCCAATGTTACCACACTGCCTGCAAGTTTTAAACCCGTAACAGAACTGTTTGCAAGTTTTTCTGTGGTAACACAACCGTCCGGGTGGTCTAAAACATTTGCATTTTTATGTGCCATAAAATCGTCATACGACACTTCCGCTGCTAATGTTATATTTGCCTCAACGTTTGCAGCATTTGAAACAATAAAAGACATTTGAATATTTCGCACAATATATGTACTTCCGTCAAATGCCGGCATAGCACTCGCACCATCACCAAAATTAATATATGCGTACAATATTTCTCCCTCGTCAGGGTCCTTTGCGATAATACCTAATTCACGCATATAAAATGCGGTATCACCGTTTTTTATTTTCACACGCACTGAAACAGTTCCGTCTTTTTCAACCACTGCTTTCGTCAAATCAACAGTAGCTGATGATGCGGTTGTTCCTGTTTGGTGTGATGGTACTTCGTGAACCATTTCTGTCAAATCAGCGACATCTTGCCCGTCTTGCATAAATCCGTCACCGATTGCCGCTCTCACAAAATACATTGTTGCTCCCGATTGTACTTTTGCCAACAGTCGCAAACCTTTCGCCGTTAATTTTACGGTATCTATTGTCGGTATATTAGCCATGTTAATTAATCCTCCTTATATAGTAACTCTGCAAATGTTTTGTCCTTTATCTGCTCATTTGTAAGATTTTTAATATCGTCATATGTATTATATCTTTGTGCCGGATATTTTCGTCCTTGCTCAACGTCCGAAATATATATGCCAATATTAGCTACTGAATATGCAATAGCATTTTCAGATGTAGTATCAGCTTTGACGGTAACATCTTCACAAATGTATGTAATGACACCAGCACTGTACAAATCAGAAGTAGGTAAATCTTTTGATATATTTATTACTTCCAACTTTGAACGTGCATTTTTTATCTTCCGCAGCATTGAAAAAAAATAGTTAAAATCATTCATTTCGGATTTACTCGAACTGCTATCCATATTGATTTTAAAACAATACGGATTTCCGCCGTATTCATACCATTCTTGAATATTTCCGTTTTTAAATGCGGCGGCAATTAATTTATCAACAGCCGATGTTGTTCCCGTTCGACTGTTATATATATCACTCACCGCAATTAATTCTCGTTTTTGTTCAATGCTCATACCGTTTTCATAAAACGGGCAATCAATTTCCGCTGCCATTGAATTTAATAACATATCATCTGCCGAATTAATATCCGCCCAAAATATAACAGATTGCAGAGTATCATATAAATATCTTGTCATTTCACCAAATGCCTTGGATAATGCGATATTTTTCGGTGTTTTCATTGTGTATGGTAGCAAATCACTTATTGTAACATCTCTTACCTTTATCATTTTTTATTCCTCGTCCTGTACGATTTTAACGTTCTTAGCCTTTATGGTAATTGTTCCGTTGCTATAATTTATATAACTGTCATTATCAAATCTAATTGAAAAATCATTATTTTTTTGAATTATAGATACATTTCCAATCTTCTTTGCATATTTTTCAGTTGAAAATGGTTTTTGACTGTTGGAATATATTTTCCCCAAGCAAATTCCGTTATCATTTTCGTCTAAAATAACCGCAACAAAATCGCCAATATCCGGCATATTATATTCAAATGCAAGTAGTGGCAACCACGAAGATACTACATCACTTTCTTGCGGAAATGTCACCTTGACCTTTCCGTTTTGTTTATCAATACTTGATATTTTTCCTGTATAATATCCGTTCATGGTTGCCACCTCTTTCATTTAGAATTGTTTTCTTCGTCTGTCCCGTTCATATTCTTCCATCATTGAACAGAACTCTGAAAATGTCATTCGTACTCCTTGCATAACAGTTTCTTTATCGCCGTTGCCGCTAATTTCAATATGTGGTGAAAAAATTATCTGTCTACCGTCATCTGATGAATTATTTCCGCCGCCGTCAGATTTACTTTCACCCATATATGCCTTAACACGTTCAACCGCCTGTGAGAATAAACCGTTTTCACTGTAATTCTCTGCCTCGTCAGCCGTAAGCACACGCTCATCTTTATGCAATTCTGCAATATATCCATCAAACGGAACTCTATCTAAGCCGTTGCGGTGTGAACCGTCAATAAATGCTTTACTTTCCGCCGCCGTATATATTCTTGCACCCTTCGGCACATTAGCAAGTACGTTTTCACCCTCGTACCAATATCGCATACCTCTGTATTCAATAACTTCTCTCGGGTCATTAACCATTTGGTCGTTGACATACGTCAAACCGCCTCGCCAACTGTTTGCACCTCTCGCACTGTGTCCCGGCGGTGTTCCGGTCGTTTTATATTTCGTTACAATCGTTGTAGTTGCCTTTTTACCGTCCAGAGCAGATAACTTTTGAGATACACTATTTATTGTTGAAGTTGCGTTATCTGTTGCTGATAATGTCGGTTTAACTTGCATTGCACCGAATGTATTCGCCAAATTCTGTACATTCTGAATTGTTGGTGTTGCATTATCATTTGCACCTAACGTTACTTGACCAGTCTTAGAGTCAACCGTTGCAAGTTTCTGCTGTGCATTATCAAGTACATCAATATTACCGCTTGCATTTACCTGCAACGATACCGCTCCAATGGCACTTAGAGTTTCCGCATCATTCGTTGCCGTATTAATAACCGATAAATCACCGTTCGCATTTACAGAAACATTTACATTTCCCTGTGACTGCAAACTTGCAATTTGATTTTCCGCCTCTTGAATAACTTGAAAATTACCGTTTGCATCTATCGAAATAGATTTATTTTCCGGTATTAGACTCATGGCGTGTGCCATATCCGTTAGTTTGGCTGCAACACCGTTATTATCCAATCCGTCAAATAATCCTTGTACGTCACCGATAGATTTCATATTATTTATAACGGCTAATACTGCATCGTTTCCTTTGGCTGTTGCCTGTGATACATTTTCAAAACCGTTTTGAATTAATGCAGCACCTTGAACAGCACTTTCAGTAGTATCGCCTATTGCAGTTTTATAGCTTAGAAAATTCTGTGCCATTTCTGCGGCTTTGCCCTCGCCGACAGCCTTTTCAAAGTCGGTATAACCTGCTTTTGCAGCGGCAAATTGAGTTGCTAATTTATCTGTATTTGCTCCTGCTCTAACCATCTGCTCGCCGAGTTGTTCAAGCATTTGCACATCTGAACCAGTACCATAAACATTTTTATTCTGCACATCATTTGCAAGTGCCTGTGCAAGATAATCACCTGCTTTTTTTGTGCTTTCATCAAATTCTGTTACATTTTTATTAGCTGTTTCGAGTTTTTTTGTAATATTGTCAATTTCCTGTCCTGTTTTCAAAAAGCCACCACTTAACTGCTCTCGAAAACCTTGTACATTGTCAATCGTCAATTTATCTCCCAAATAATTAAACTCTATTCCTGCCTTACGAGCACTATTGTACAGTTCATTCATTCTGTTAATATATTGTTGTTGTGATGTCTGCCCTTCGGCAAATGCCGTATAATATGTTCCTGCTTCTGCCTGCAAACTCTGATATACCCCTTGCTGTTCTATTAATATTTGCTGTTCACTCATCAATGCCGGAATATTTGAAACATCATTTTTATATTTCGATGCACCTTTAGTTGCTTTGTTGATTAATTTGCTGCTGTCATTTATCAACTCTGTACGACTTAGCTGTTGTGCTATATTAACCGCATTTTCAAGAGATGAAGTATCTGCATTAATAGTCAAATTGTATTCTTTGGATAATAAATCCGCAATTTCCTGTAACCGTGCTTTTGCATTTTCAACATCTTGTGTCGAACTTTCGGGATTGCTTATAACTTCTCTTAGTTGAGGAACTTCCGCCGCTATATCGTTATACTTGACAAGTGCATTAGAGGCTTTTTCTATGCCGTCTGCCGCTTCATTCATACCGTTTGCATAATTCATTTTACGCTCATGAATTGCATTAACTGCTGCTGCAAATCCAACGATTGCCGCCGCCGCTAATGTTGCAGGTCCAACGGCTGCCGCAAATGAACCTGCAATACCTGTTATTACTCCCGATACAGTACCTCCGGCAGTTGAAATTCCCGTAAGTGAACCGATAACACCGCTCAAGGTTTTTGCAAGTCCAACCTTTGAACTGATTTGAGATAATCCCTTAAACAACGTTATAATATCATTGATACCTCTAATTGTTCCGCTTGCGATTTTAAAACCCACAAACGCTTTGGCAATATTTTTTATTGTTAAAATAATATTATCAGCATTATCAATAACGTAATCTAATACTTTAGATGCCGCAGGTATGATTTTCTCTAATGAATTTATGATAATATTTTGAATATCGGGTATTTTCGCCGTTAAATTCTCAACTGAATTTTTCAGTATTGGAGCGATTGACTCACCTATTGATATTTTCATATCATCATATGCACTGTTTAATGTTGCTAACGAACCTTCAAGCGTATCGGTTTTTATACCGTATAGCTTGTCTAATGCCCCGTCACAATCTTTAAAGGCATTTACAAGTGAGTATACTTCTTTTTGCCCGTCTGCCGTATCTGTGGTAAAACCTTGCATAATTTTAGCAAAACTGTCCAAGTGCGATTTGCCACCTATCATTTGATACATCAAATTTCGATTTTCTTCTGTCATTCCTGATGTTTTATCTGATATTTCTTGGAATACATCAAGAATTGAACGTGCTTTGCCGCTACTGTCATACATTGACACACCAAGTTTTGACATAGCTTCATACGCATCACCACTTTGTTTTTGCATATTAACAAGAATTGCATTTAACGCCGTACCTGCTTCACTGCCCTTTGTACCTCTGTTTGCCAATACACCCAAAACCGCAGCACTTTCCTCAATCGGTGAATTTAGATTTTTTAGTACACCACCAACACCTAAATACGCCTCTTGTAACTGCATAGCAGTTTGATTTGATTTGTTGTTTGCTGTTGCCGACACATCAAGATAATGGTTTAAGTCGCCAATACCTAATCCGAGGTTTGCCATACTGTCAGTAACCAAATCGGAAGTAGTCGCAAGGTCAGCACCTGTTGCAGCAGATAGTTTTAATACGGGCATTAACGCCTTTGTACTATCTTCAACACTCCATCCTGCAAGTGCCATATATTCAAGTGCATTTGCACTTTCTTGTGCCGTTTTCACGGTTGTACGCCCTGCCTCTCGTGCCGCCTTATCCATAGCTTCGTATTCCGCTGTACTACGTTCTACACCTGCCGTTGCCGCCGCACTGTTTAATGCTGATTGATAATCTTTATATGTATTAACACTGTCTACTACTAATTTGGTCGTTACCGTTGCCACTCCTGCGGCTATCGCCATTCCTGCTCCGTTTAAACTCTTGTTTATGGTATTTAATTGACTTTGGGCGGCGTTGATTGCCGAACCTAACGACTTATCAATTTTACCGCCGATTTTAATCGCCAATTCTAATTCTTTTCCCATAGTAGCCTCCGCAATCGTTGCATCATTATAGGTACTTGTTTATTCCCTCTCTGACATCTTTTCCGTTGACAATAAATGTTCCGTTGAATTTGTCAATTTCAAGGAATACCGTTGAACTATCTTCAACTTTTATGTACGTTAATGTCATTGTGATTTTACTATCCATCTTGTCGGAACGTTTTAATGTTCCTAAATCAACTTCTTTGGTAAAACCACGAACGGTTACTTTTATACCGTCATAAGACAGATTGTGTGTCTTTGTGTCCGCTTTCTGCTCACAACTACGAACTATTAATGTATTTACCTTAGAAATGCTCATTATACTTGCAACCTCTTTGTCAAATACATTAAACGGCACTTCCATTTCCATATTTTCCGTAGTTAAACCCGGCAGGTCAATATCTCCCCCTGCCAATGCCGCCGTATATGCTTTACTGACAATTTTCGGCAAAGTAACTTCATCACCTGTACCCATTAATTTGTTTTGTCCGTTATATATATTGAAATCAATAATTTGTGTTGGAATGGTTGTTGTTGCCATTACTGCTCACCTCCTAATATTGCGTTTTGCACGGTTTCCGCATCAAATTCAAACGTATTTTCTATAACTTCTGTCGGAATGTTTGTAGCAATTTGCGTTCTGAATTTAAACTGTCCGTTTAGGATAGAATCATTTGAATTATCTGCCTTGTCGTATAACATTGTACCGCCCAAAATATATCCGCCTGCCGTTAATGCAGCAAGTCTGATATTTTCTTCGGTTACTGCGTTTTCAATGTTTTTCGGTGACAATTCTGTATCTATGGTCTGAATTTTTGACATTATAAATTCATTTTCAACAAATGCAAATGCCAAACGTGCCATTATCCAACGGCTTTTAGTGTCGGTAATTTCGGGATATACCGCCGTATTATTACCCCATGTATACCAACCGTTTCGGGCAATGATTGTTACAATACCCTCACCGTTCAATTCGTTTCCATCTTCGCCATCATACAAAACTCTTGTACCGTCTGCGGTGATACAATCGTCAATATCAATATTGATATTAGATGGTGACTTGCAGAAAACGCCTTCATTTTCCGTTGCCTGTTTCATTATAATTGCAGCCAACCACGCAGAATATGATAATACATATCCGTCCTTTTTTATCTTTGGATAAACGGCTATTGTGTTGGCATTTACTGTTCGTGCTTGTTTATCTTTTATAACTGCTGAACGTGTTTTGCTTGTTTGACTGTCCAAATCTATAATGGTAATGCCTTTGAAACAGCCGTTGATTTCTTCGGTTTTCTGTTCTAAAACCGCACCAACGGTATCTGTTTCTGTCCAACCCGGTGCAATAAGCACAAACGGAATTACGCCATACATCGGATACACCATTTTAATTAACTCTGTACCCGTTCTTACTCCCGTTTCAGTATCATATGAACCGATAATATCATTTTCTGTAACCTTTTCGGGTGCAATGCTCTTGTATGTTGCCGTAACATTGCCCTCGATTTTATTCTTGAAAATAATCGATAGCTTTTCATCTACCCACTCGGTCACATAATCTTCGTGAGAAATTGTATTGCTTGCCGCCGTTAATTTTAACGTTGACAAAATAACTGCATCGTCAATCAAAATCGAATTATCCTGTACAACAAATTCTTTGTCCGTTACTTCTTTGTTGTGCTTTTCCGGGTCTAAGACATTTATAAACACAACAGGTGCAACTCCTATTTTAAAGAACGATGCAAACATTGATTGACACAATGTGTACTTTGAAAAATCGGTTGAATAACCAATCTTTTTATAGCAATCCTCTTTGCTTTCGCAAAGTATAGGCTTATTAACCGCCTCTGACGGATTGTCTAACATATGTATCGGTGCTGTACCGATAACCACTTGTACTTGTGTAGTGGTCGATAGTGATACCGCCGTTTTGCTTTTTTCTGTCGGATATACTCCGTGTAAATATGCCATATTATTTTAACCTCCTATTTCTTTAGTTGCTGTGCCAACTTTGCCGATTGCTGATAGCAGTATGCTACACGACTTCCGGTAACAGCTTTCTTTTTCAGCGTTTCACTTAATTTGTTAACTGGCACACATAATTCACGCACAAAATCTACATCTATCACTTTCGGAATTTTCCCTGTGAATACCGTTCCCGATTTCATTCCCGGTACTGATACTCCTATATATATTTTTTGTCCGTCTTTTTGTTCAGGCTTGTCCTGACTTTCCGCCGCTTCATTTGAATTTTCAACTGCGGAAACTTCTGTTATTTCTTCCGATACTGTTTCTTGAACGGTCGTTTCAGTATCTACTTTCTTCGTTCTTGCCATGTTTTAACCTCCTTATTACAAAAACCTTGCAATGTCATGAAATGGCATACGCTCAATATCCCATTGTGTAATCAAATTACCTACAAAATACGGTGCTATGGTATTATCATTAATACCCCACTTTATCGGATATTTCATACGATATTTGTTTTGAATGCCAACATTTGCAGTAAAATAATCTCGTATACGATTGATAACCACCATCAACGTCTGATAACCCGACATATCTTCGCTTTCATCTTTTATTACAATGATTATTTCAACCGTAACTGTTTCGGGTTTACTTGCTCCGTTTATTTCCCCTGCATTTATTTTTACAATGCAGCACGGAACGTTTTTATCAACAATTTCAGTTTCATCACCGTAACCAAGGTCAAGTGGTATATCTTGAAGAAATCCTTTAAATGTATTCGGCTCAAAAATTTTCATATCGGGTATTAATTCTTGAACTATGATTTTTCGTATTTCTTTTTGCAAATCAACTTCCGTCATAATCCTAATATCCTTTCAATTTCTTTATCAATGTTTTCATATAACTTGCTTCTTACATCATCTTCGATTGTTCCCCAAGTATTATCGTTACCGTGCATAACCGGAGATGATATAGATGCCATTTTTTCAATCGGCAATCTTGATTGCCCCTCACGAACGAATATTGTATTCCAAAAAAATGCTTTATTTCCGTATTTGCCGAGGTTTCTTCTACCGTGTTTTGTATTAATCACCGCAGAAATTCTTTTTTTGCCGACATACGTTCTGAAATGTGACATTGATATATTAGAACCTTTATCCTTTAAAATTGCTTGCAAATTAGCCGTTGTAGCCTTTTTGAATTGCAATGAATGTATATCACCCTTGGCGGTATATGTCTGTTTGGTTATTCTTTCATCTTGTTTTTTTGCCTCTCGTGCAGTTTTATTCAATGCGGTTCTCACCGCTTGCGGTGCTTTCTTTTGCATTGCACCCAACTTTTGACGGGCATATTGTAATGCCTCATCAACTTCAACAAGAACTACTACTTCCATTGTCTTTACCTCACGCCTATTTTCCTGATTACGACCATGTACATTCCGCATTGTTCGGTCGTTGAAACAATGGTATATCTGATATTATCCAATACTAACATATTGCCGGGCGGAGGTCTTTTGGTATCTTCTGTCGAGATATAAATGACCTTATCTCCCTTGTACAATCCATCATCAATTTTTTGAGATATTCCGTATATTCCTGTTTCTGTTCCGTCAGTCACATTGTCATCAATAACAATATTAACTTCTTGACCGTTCACGTTATGCACTTCTGCAAATTCCGAACTATCCAAAAACGCATTGTTAATATCATCTTGCAATATTTCCTTGAAATCCATATTATCAACCATTCAATTTAACTTTTACGGTAGAACTTTCGGCATCTGCACTTTCGATTGCATAACCTATAACATTGTCTTTAGCGGTCTTTGTTGCAACATCATTTTCACTGTCGTAATAGACTTTATCACCGATTTCTATTGCTGTGTTATCCTTTGGAATGTTCCAAGAACCTGTAGTTGCAACAGTTCCGATTTCGCCCGGTTCAATATCATCTGCTGCAACGGCACATATCGCACCAATTATAATCAGTGTGCCGAGTGTTATTTTATCCTCTGTCGGATTTTTATAATTGATATTTTCGCCTTTTTGCACATATGTAGCTTTCATTTGTTACTCCTCCTCATATCGTTATTTTTAAAGTTGCTTTGCCGTTTTCATCGGCAGTTACATTGATTGTTTTTATTTTCACCCCGTATAAATCACGCACTTTGCTAATTGTATCAACAGTTATTTTCATTTTAAATGTTTGAAGTGGTTCGTCTATAACATCATAATTCAATCCGAAATCACGCATTTGCGGTAGACTTCCCCTCGGGGTGTTTAACCAAAATGCAATATTTTTTTGCAATAATGACACTTCATCAGATGTCATTTGAGTTTTTTCAACAGATAAATCAACAGTGAACATTCAGCACTCCTCCAATGTGACTTCTACTTCTGCTCTCGTAATAATACCGCCGTGTATTACTTCTTTGAACTTTTCAACCATTTTGGTACAAACCCACATATTATATCCGTAAGAACGATTACCTATAACCAATTCACCTGCTACACCTGTATTAACCCAATCTGCCATCTCCGCCAACAAATCTCGCAGATTTGAGTTAAAACGTTGGTCTAAATACATTGTAAATGTGAGTGTACCTGTTTCTGCTCCTTTGAATTGTCGCTTTGCTCTGCTGCCGTCACCTGGATAGAACGTAGCGTACCGCCCTTTGACGGTACGTTCTATGTCGGATGGATACTGTAACCAATCGTCATTGGTTTCAAACTGCAAATATCCCCAATAACCTATCATGATTATTCACTCATATCTATCACTACACCCGGATTTCTGATTATTGTTTGAGGGTGTTTTACAGTTATACCGAAATCGTGATATACATCCCATACAAATCCCAATTTACCTGCCTGTTCAGACCTGCGGATTGTAGCCTCTTTTTGACCGTTTAGATAATCAATTTGGATAGTTTCGCCCTTGACGCCCATAAACCAAGGTACAGGATTTCCGGCTTTCACCTGTGCATTCAATGTTGTATCTTCAACAACAGTGAAATTCATTCCCAAATACGGATTTACGGCTTGTGTGTTTTCCGGTGTATGTATAGTAGGTGAATATAGAATTGTTCTTAGGTCTGTTCCCATACCCAACGGAACAATAAACAAATCCGGCATAAGCATAAGTTGGTCGCCTGCCTCATCTTTTTGCATTCCCAACAGATAAATCATTCTTTCGATGGACTCTATCGTTGGCTTTGTACCCTTTTGAAGTGTATTGCCTCTTTCGGCACTGAATAATACTTTACCGTCATAAATCTTCTTATTTTGTGTCAAGATTTGATACACAAGTTTATTTTGAGTATTTGCAGATAGAGCAGCATATCTTTGCGGCATTGTTGTCAATAGTCCAATATCATCATTAATAAATGCCTCACGGGTCATTGTGAATTGACGACCATATGTCTTTAGCTGACGTTCAGGCATTGGAACATCAACCGGTGTATATGCCGGCAATTCGCCGTTTTCTTTGACCTGTTCAAGTTCACCGCCAAGTGACATTAAATATTCATGATTTGTTGTCTTTTTGAAGTTCGGTAACGAACCCACGCCTACCCATTTATCAAACTGTGTCTTTTGTTTCTGTAATCCTGCAACATATGATTTTTTTACAACATCGTCAAGTATTGACGGGAATGCCGATGTAGGATTATAAAATTCTCTATAACAATGGCTATAAATATCTTCGATATTCATATGTCTAAAATCTTGTCCACCGTGTTCACGCTCCAAGCACTCAATGGCAATTTCACGGATTGTTACACCGTTGTAAATGTTTGAACCCTCTGACGGATTTTGTACACTTACTCCGTAACGCAACAAAATACCGTCTGTCGCTGCTCGTCTGAATTTGTCACCCTCATCATCTGTAACCTGCATATGACTGCTTACAGGTTTTTGACGGTTCATCAATTCATCAATTATTGCCGCTCTTACGCTATCTAACGACATACCTTTTTGAAGATATTCCGTGGCATCTACGTTAAAACTTCTACACAATGATGTGATTTGTGCGGCATCATTAGCAGAATATCCGGTATCAAACTGTCTTGCACCTTCAGGTTCTGTTGGTTGTTCGCCTTGATTTTCTGTTGGTTCTGCGTTTCCTTGACCGTTATTTTCTTCTGAACGAATGTTGTCAATCAAACTCTGCAATAAATTAAATTCACGTTGTTCGCCTTCATTTAGTTCTCTTTTTTCCGCCTTAGCGGTGTCCATTATTCTTTTTTGCATCGCAATTAACTTTTTAAGCATCTGATTTTGCCTCCTCCATTAATAAATTTTCATTTAGTTTAATTTGGTTTTCAAACATTCTTATGTTTGATTTTTGGGTTATGTCATCTTCCATACTTCTCCCGACTCCAACAGATATGTCTGCCGGAACAGAAACAATAGATATTTCATACGGTTCCCATTTTGTTGCAGTATAGGTAACTTGTCGTGCCTCTCCCTGCCCGGTTACGTCTTTTTTATAGTCTTGAATTGTATATCCCACCGACACACCTCTCAATGAACCATTTTTGACTTTTTGAAAAATAATATCGCTTTTTTCATCTTCATCAAATTGAACTACCGCAACGCCTCGCTTATTTTCGACTTTCGCCGAGCATATCTTACCAATAACGGTATCTCGGTTATGGTTATATAATAAACAGCCTGTTGTCAATATTCTGTTCAACTGTACCGCACTTTTGGTATGCGACAACACCTCAAATGCTCCCCAACGCTCAATAGGTGTTTCGGAAGAAAAAGATAACTCAACAGTTCTATCATCTTCATTCAGCACTCTAATTCCGCTTAGCTGCATTTCTCGGGTTTGCATACCCTTAAATCTTTCATTTTGCATTTTCCCCACCTCCTTTCAAGTAAGGAAAGTTCAAATCAAGTCCGATTTGATTTGCATATTCCTCAATTTTTTTCATATCGTCAAGAACAGTTTTGAAGTCTTTTCCGTCTTCCCTCCAAATATCATTTAGAGTTTTCTGCCCCGTTGTGATAGCAATTTTATTTGCATTAGCCTCTTTTTGAGGGTCTATCCACTTTTTCGGTTTTCTGTTCCATTCGTGTTCTAAGTATTTTTCTTTATTTGTCCAAAAATCAGGGCATTGAATTGCACCCGATAAAACTGCCGATATAACAAATGTTTCGTATGTTTCGTCCAAAAATTCATCTTGTAATTTTTGAACTTCGGGTGTAAACGTTTCTTCATCTTCGATTGTCGCCTGCCTTGCAGATGAATAATTTGCACTACTCAAATCTCGTGATGTTGACTCGTAGCTTATGCCTTGCCCTGCCGAAATTAAACGTTGAGTTGTTTTTATAAAGTCGCTGCCGTTTGTAGCTGAATTACCCGGATTTACAACTTGAATATCGTCACCGGCATTCAAATCGGTAATTAAACCCGGTGTCAGTTCCAAATCATCATACTTTCGATTTCCCTTTACCGTGTTTGTACGACCTATACCGCCTGTCGGTAATTCCTTTTTTATAAATACCGATAGACAAGCTGCAATTCTTTCTTTGATGGTTGCCGCCTCGATATAGCCGTTTACTTCTTTTATTCTTCCGATTGTCGCTGACATTTCGGGCATTTCTCGTATTTGAGATGGACGTGTCTTAGAGAAATAAAAAATCACGTTTTTTCTTTCAACAAACCTACTTACAGGCTTTAAATAACCCTCAATGTCATATTCTTTTATCCAATATCCGACAGCCTTGTTATAGCTGTTATATTCGATACCGCCAACGACCTTATCGCCCTCATAATTCGGTTTTGATTGAACTTCGTCCAATTCGTCAACCTCTAACGCTTGTAATTTAAACGGAACTATGCCGCCCCTTGTATAGCATTTTATAAACAAAATACCGCCGTCTACACGTTTTCGTCTGATTGCCATTCGTGCCATTTCCCAAAATGACTGTGAACCTGTTACGTCACAATTATCTTTTTTGCACCATTTTACCCATAGCTTTTCAATATTATCGTTAAATTCCTCATCGTCTGTTTTAGCCTCAAGGGTGTACCCCTTACCGACTACATTCCTTACCCACGGGTGTATGTTGGCATTCATTAAATCGCTATTTCGTTCGAGGTCTCTGCTCCTCGCACGTACAGTTCCTCTAAAATATTTATCGGTTTGTTCACCACTCTCATTATGTGCAAACCAATTTCGATTTTGTCTGTCATACATTCCGGCATCATAATTTCTCTTTTGAATTTCATTCGCCTGTCGCCAAGCCTCTCGTTTATACGCCCATTTGGGCGAGATTTTCTCTATAAAACCCATATATTCCGCCTCCGAATTATCATATATTTACCGTCTATATAACCCATAACATAGTTACCTACGGTTTTCTTTTCCTCGTCATTTTCAATCTGCCGCCGCATCGTCTTTTTCAAGATTTATTGCGTGTGCCTCTACCGAAATTGTATAAAAATCATTTTCATCAATATAATGTGTTGCCTTGTCTACACCATATTTCCCGCTATATTTTCCTAATCCTGAAAAATAATAATTTGAGCCGGGATATATCGGCGTACCTCCCATACAGTTCATTTTTAATTTAATAGCTGTGGAATTTGCATTATACAACGCTGCTTTACTTTTTATTTGTGCCTCTTGTATTGACGATGCGGTTGTACTTGGTGTCAGCATTTTTTCTTTTTCGCCGTATATATACTCCCTTTCAGTATCTTCACCCTCGTTTTTATACTTCATTTTCACTCCGGTATAAAAACCCTCCTCATTGTCGGACAATTCAAAACTTTCAGAAATAGCCCCCACTTCAAAACTGCCGACACTTTCCGCTTCGTCTTGTTTTGCCCTATCAAAAATAATGATTTTATTTTTATACACTTTCATTCCAAATCCATACTCTTGACATACTTTAAATAAAAAATCTATATCTGTCTGCTGCGATTGCGTTTGAGATTTAATAACAATGCTATCGGCATAATACTCCAAACCTACCCCTAAATGGTTGCATATATCTTGTGCTATGGCACTGACTGAAACTTTTTCCCACTTTTTCGTATTTTTCGTACCGTTTATGGGAATTGAAATAGAACGAATTACAACTTCTATCGGATAGCCTGTTACTTTTATGCTATCGCATATAAATTCACCACAATCTATTGTGCGATATTCATTCTGTTTATCCCAATTTTCCAATTCAATTCTTGCCAAAAGTCGTGTACCTTTATCGATTAACCAATCATTTAACCAATGGTTATCGCAATCGTGAAGTTTTATATCCAAGCTGTCGGTTTCACCGCTTGCGACTTCTGTAAATGTTAAATCTCGGTTGTATGAACTGATACCGCCCCACACTGTGCTACCTTGTATTTCAATTTTCGCCAAGGCTCTGCGAGGAGCATTTACAAAATCATAACTCATTATTTTTCCTCCACGGTGGTAAGAATATTTCATCATCAGTTTTTGATATAGTCGGTATTTCTAAAACTACACCATAATCAAAAACGGCTATGTCAATATACTGCGGATTTGCAGTTAATAACGTCTTTATCAATTCTTCATTGTTATACTGTTCATATGCGATTTTATCCCATGTATCGCCTTGTTTTGTCGTATATAACATCTCTCTACCTTCTATCAAAAACCGCTGCCGATGCGTTTCGTCCGAGTATGCCGCCTTTTTCACTCTCGGCGATTTCGTTCTCAACTTTGGTCTGCATATCGTACAGAGTTTTTAAATCTGCTCTTGTCATTGTTCGGTTTCCAATCCTATATGATTGTCCGCCATTTAAAATTTTAGATATTGCCTTTTTTATCTCTACCAATTCTTGCTCTTTATCTGTCATTTATACCCCTCCATAAAAAAACAGGCAAATTAAAGATTATAAACATAATCTAAAAGTTGCCCGTTTGTATTCTATTCTTCAACTGTACCTTTGTAAGTGATATTAACACCTGTACAGTACGCAATTTGCGTATTTGTTATGGTTTTTACAGACGGAGAATTTACTCTGATTTTTCGTCCACCTGCTTGAATGATATATGATATTAGTTTTTGAATATCAATATCTCTGCCGATTTTTTGGCTTTGCCATTCTGTATATTCGTATATGTTGCTTTTAACATCTTGTTGTATAATATTTAATGCCGATATATCTGAATTACAAATGCTATATTCAACATCAATACTATATTCAACACGTTCCACATTTTTTATTGTTATATGGTCTGTGATTGCCTTTATATCGGGATTATTTATATATTCTGAAAGTCCCTCAATAAAACTTTCAGTTGCTAAATCTCTGTCTTTCAGCAATATATAAATTTCAATTTCCGCATCTGATGGATTATCAATAACCACATCATCAATCAACGAAGAATACGATTTGACATAATAGATGTATGCACCCTCCGAACCTGTTGTACTGTATAAATAACGTGAATTATATATACGTTCTCGAAGTGTATCATCATCTTCTACATCTGCACCGCCTAACGGATTGTCAATATTTTTTACGTTATCAATGTATGCTATCGGGTCTACTAATGTCGAAAGTTCCCCGATTTCATAATTATTTGCAGCACTGCCGCCGTCTGTTGCAGTACATAAAACGTCAACATACAAATTTCCCGGAAGTATTTCCGCATATTCGCTTGTTGCAAAATAAACGTTTCCGCTTTCTCCGGTAACTCTTGTCCCGACAGGAATAGCAATAACATTTTCTCTGACCGCCGATAATGTAAATCGTATTGTTGTCACTGCATATTCTTCTTGTTTTCGTTGTAATAATCGGCTTATTGCTTTATTGTCAAGATATGCTCCGCTTGCATATTTCAACGAATTTTGCCTTGCTCGATTATTAATAATCTCTGCTACTTGATACATAATCTGTGCCTGTGCATATATTTTTGCTTTATCTTCATCACTTATTTGCGTAACTGTTTCGCTTGTGATTTCCGACAAGGCGGATTTATATTCATTTATACCAATCTCTTTTAATTTTTCAACCGATATATCACCAATGAATGATATATCAGGAATACTATCCAATATTGACATCTTTCCGCCTCCTAATATCCGTTTATCCAACTTGATTTTTTATGTGGTGTTTCTTCCGCCGCATCTTCGTTCGCATCATACAATCCGATAGTTCTTACACCGCAAATATCCGCCGCCGCTGACGCATATACTCTACAATCCGTAAAATGGTTGTCACCGTGACTTACTTTTGGTCGCCAAACTAATCGCCGCCTTTGTCCTGAACCCTCTGCCACTTTATGCTCTGCTGTTAATTGCTTTGCGTATTCCAAATCACAATCTGCATGAACCATACAAGAACCAATACCATTCTCTTTTTGCAATCGCCTTGCGATACTATCTTTGTACTTGCCACCGTCAACCAATATCAACTGTTGCCCGTCATATTCTGCACCCTTACGGTTTATTTTTGTTACCCTATAATGATTGTTACCGCCATCTATACCCTTAACGGGTATCGCCCACTCGTGCCGCAAACAAAATGCGTATATCTCTGTTGTTTGGTCGCCACTGTCGATTAAACATAGATTAACATAGAATTGTTCGCCCGAAGAATTTTTATACTCGGCATTCATATACATTTCCAAATCGTTCAATGATAATAACTGTCCATGTATAATTGATTGACTTGTCCACTCTGCACCCCAAGCAACAATGTCATAATATACAGATGTTTCTTGTACGTCCACACCTGCCGTAAGCATAACCGCCCAATCAGGTACTACCCCTTGCGGTTCTTCCGCCTGCCTTTGCATAACTAATTCTTCACTTGTCTTTACCGTGGTATCTTCCCACGGTTCAGCCAACCACGAATTGATAAAATTCTGTAATTCTTCCGGGTCGTCTTTGCTTCGTAAAAATTCAAGTGCTATATCTTTCCACGATACAAAAAATGAATATAACGCATTAATATGAAAACTTACGCTCGTTGGTTTTTCTCTGCACGTTTTTTTCATATCTCGCCATTCACCTTGGCGAATAATCGCACGTTTTTCACTGTCGGTTATCTCTGCACCGCATTCTTGACAATAGTAACTTGCCGTTTCTGCACGTTCTTCTATCGTCATTTTATTATCTTCATCATTCTGAAAACGAACTTGCTGCCATTTTAAAATTATCATTTCACCGCAATGCGGACACGGTACAAAATAATATTTTTGTACTTCTGCTCTCTCATGAAATCTCCAAATATAATTAGATTTCAGCGTTGGAGTGCTACAAGTATAGATTTTTTTGCTATATCCATATGTTTTAGTTCTCTCTACCGCCAAATTATATGGATTTGCTTCTTTTTTCGTAGCACCTGCCATTTTGTCAATTTCATCAAAAAACAAATATTTTATCGCTTTAGAAGCCAATGCAGCCGGAGTATTACCCGAACGCAAATATAAATTCATACCTCTGAAACGCAAATTCTTTTCAGATGATTTTGTTTGAAAAAATCTTGATTTGATTTCTCTCGTTTTTTGGTATGCCGGTTTTAATTTGTCGTTCGACACGTCTTTTGCTAATTCATCATTCGGATACACAATCATTGTTGGCGATGGATTTTGTGTTATAATCCACCCTGTCGCATTAATTAATGTTTCTGTACCGCCGACTTGCGTTGATTTCACAAAATTAATATTTTGGATATACGGGTCATTGAAACTGTCCATTATTTCAACCAAATACGGTGTAATGGCATTGCTCCAACGACCCGGCAAAGCGGAGTTATCCGTCAATATACGGTATTTCTCCGCCCATTGCGAAACTGTCAGCCTTTCCGGTCGAGATAATGATTTATGAATACACCTCATAAATAATTTTCTTGTTTTTTCTCTTGACCTCAATTTTTCACTTGACATATTCCGCCCCTCGCTATCTTCTTTGCTTTCGTAGTCGTTCAAGCCTTTCGGCTCTTTCCGACAAATCATCTGCTATATCCAATAATTCTTGTTGCGGTCTTTGAAACATAAATTCTATTGATGTGTTTGTTGCCATGCCTAAATTTACGCATAATTTTCTGATATTTTCCGCTGTTAATCCTCGCTGTATAAAAAATTTATAATTCGATTTTTAATCTTGGTTATATCCTTACCGCTTATTCTTTGATAAAATTCCAATGGCAAATCCGTTAGCTTTGATGCCGTTGCCATTGCATATTCTATCGTTAATTCCGGTGTAGAAGAAGCCGATTTTGCAATTTTGCGATATAGTTTTTCAATATCTTGCATTTGCAGTGCGTTTAAATTTTCAAGATTGGTTAAATCAACCTCGCTGATATGCTCTCCCTCAAAATTGTATGTCTGCGATAATTTGATAATATTATCGACCTTTTCTTCTTCCTCTGGGATAATAATATCAACTACCTTCTTTGTGTCTGTTGCCACGTTTTTAACCTCTACAATCTTTTTCTGTTCATCTGTACTTTTTTCGTTTGACATTTCTTAAACCTCCTAAAATTTTATATATAATAATTGTTTTACAACAAATTATTCTTCTTCATCAGTTTCGACATCATAATCAATCGGTTCTGTTCCGTTTATAACATCAGGGTCATAATTTGATAATTCCTCTAATGTCATTTCCAACTCTTTCTCCAATTCTGAAATGATTATATGTATATCAGTTTGTCCTATAACAATCGGTGCGATTTTTGCCGGAACTGATAACAGACGATTACGGAAATCTATAAGCATATTATTCAAAAATTGTTCTACATCACCTGCTTCATGCGTTTCCTTTCGCAGCCTCCGTAACTTCAATTTTGTGATTTCCTTTTTATATTTTTCGTGTTCTGCCTGCTCTTTTTCTTTTTGCAGATTTGTCCCGTTGCCGACTTCCGCTTTTATCTTAAAATCTATGTACTCTTGTACACACTTTTCAGCGTTATATTTTCGACTGTCGGTAACAAATTCAAATAAGCCTTGTTCTTTTAAATTTCTGACCTGTCGTGACGAAATTCCAAGTAGTGCCGCAAGCTGTTTTTGATTTACTTCCATGGTTTTTTTATTCCTATTAAATGCAAAAAATTAAATTTTGAAATTTCTACAAATTAATGTTCCAAAAATTTAACCGATTTTTTATATCAACTTTTTGTAATGAATTTTGTTTCTTAAAATTTTTAAATTTGTGATTTTGAAAACCGCAAATTTTATACTTGTTTTTCATGTTTTTTACTTTTAATTTTTCCTCGCTCTCTATATCTTTTTCAAAATATCCAAAAGCGGAAGGAAGTCCCCTTAAAAATTTTTTCAAAAAGGGGCAATTTCCGGACCTCTTTAGCCCCGCAGGGTATGCCCCCCCACGGGAAGAACCTACTTTTTTTCGCCGCAGCAGTGAAACAGAGAAATTTCACTGCCGCAAATGAAAAAAGCCATGAACGATACGGGCATATCGTTCATGGTCTATTATATAATAAAAAATTAAGTTACTCCTGACAATTTTGTGTCAGTAAACTTTTCATAATAACAATTAAATATATTCCTCGCTCTTGCGAGATGTCGCCATAGAGTTCGTTCTTCTATGTGCATATCTATTGCTACACGCTTTGTATTTTCGGTAAGCAATCCACGTTTCAAGTTTCCCAACGGTAACTGATAGTAAACACGCTTAACGCCCTCTATTGCAATATAATCTCGCTCTATCTCCAAATGGCGAATGGTTGACGTTACCGCCATATTAATATAGACTTCTTCAAGCGATAATATATCTGTGTCGTTTAAATGCCCTCGATAGCGAAATGCCGCAATCGCAAAGTCCTTTATGTTATCTTGTTGCATTCCTCTACCTCCTCAACCTACTACATCAAAAAAGTTACAGCGATGTTTAATATCGCTGCGGCTAACCAATATATAATGTTTCCCCAATCCTTGCGAGGTACGAACATAACCGCCGCACCTAAATCAAGAATAATTAAAAGCAGTGGGAAGATTTTTGTTTTGTCAATCATTCCGCCGCCTCCTTTAAACTTTTTGAAATATAATCTTTGACTGTACTCTTACTGCCGTCAGATTTATCGCACGTTAAATAGGCGTATATAAATTCCCACGCCTGTTCCCAACCGTAGCAGAATGCCGCAGCATTGCCTTGACGGTTCAACTTTATTATCCACTCTTTCTGTTCCTTAGTTATCTTACTTCCACGTTTCCGCTTTAACTCTAAGAATAATCCGTGATACTCCTGTCTTGAAACATTCAAAACAATATCGGGATAACCTTTTCTCAACCCCTCTTTTTTTAATCTGCCGCCCGTTGTCTTGGTACGCTTGCCCTCATTTGGAATGTGTGCCAACATTTCCAATTCGGGATAACGAGATAACTCCACCGAACAAAATCTGAACAATGTTTGTTGCTCTTGACTTTCAGTCGGACACGGTAGGTCGCTTGCCTTTATTTTCTGCATTTATAAAATACCTCCTTTGTAACTCTGCTATTCTTCGTTTTCCGCAAGCGAATAGTTAAATATTCACCTGCATTAATTGTATTCAAATATGGACTTATATCTGTAATTGTATATCCGGGATATAAACGCTCTATCTCTCGTTCACATATATCACCCTTACGAATATCTCGGACGGTATCTTTGCTTATAAATCCATCTCTGTCTTTTGGAATGGTCGGCTTTTTTAAATTCTTGCTCGCCGCCCATCTATGTATTTTTTCATCTATGACTTCAATATCTGTTGTCGGCTCTTTAACTTTATACTTCGCCAAACCTTTCAATCCATTATCATCAAATTCCAATCTGTAAGTATGTGCATATCCTTGTCCCCACATATCCTCCAACAAATCTCTATCTATGCCGCCGCTTAAAATCATGTGTATGTGCCAACGTCCATTAGTTGCACCACGTTCAATCACATACAAATATTTTAATTCGGATAAATCATTTTTTGATATGTAATGTTTTATACGTCTGATATAATTACGAATAATTCTCTGTACATCTGCATATGTTTCAGGTAGGTGTTCATCATCAAATCCCAATCCAATCTCTAAATCTTTCTTTGAGAAATTATTGTTGATTAAATATGTCACTTTATTTTCTCTGTAAGTTTGATTTAACTTTTTCTGTATTTCAGATGATGGATTGGTTTTCTTTTTTCTTTTACCCGGCTTTTTAAAAACAGGAAATATATTTACGTCTAAATAATCTCCGTGATATATTCTTCTTTCTCTTTGAATATATTTGCCTTTACATTTTTTCATTTGTACCACCTGCCCTCGTCGATTTATTAATATTCTGTATAAACCTTAAAAGTGCCGCAATGGACACTTTTAAAATTTATCTATTATATATGAAGAAACTCAACTATAAATCAATGTTTATTGCTATTTATTTACAGTTCTCTTTCTTTATCAGTCGGTGCTGCCCAGTCTTGCTGACAAGGTAATAAGCATCTTTTGTTTCCGTTTCTATGTACCAATTATTCGGCTTAAGTCCGCACGATGCGATATATGTTTTTTGTTTGCTTGTTAAATTCTTTTTACTCATGGTACTTTAACCTCCTAACATTTCATGTATTGAGGATAACGAATTTTAATCGCTTCAACCATATATTTCACAAACGGCATTGAGAATAGTTCATAAGGTGTATATTTGCCGTCAGTATCAGTTGTCGCATCTTCCCATGATGTCCCGTTTTGATGGAAACCATTGTATAGATTTATTGCCAATCGACATAATTTAAGAGTATATTCTGTTTGCCACTTTTGCCCGAACCCGTCTAACTTTGGACAGTTTGATTGAAAATCATATAAACTGTCAATATTAGTTCTTGTGGTTACTAAAATCCCGAGCGTATAAAAGAATGCCTTTCGGTATACATCTCTTTCTGATTTCGTTTTTATCACATTTTCGCAATAAAACATCATATGCTCATACCCAATAAATTCAATGCCCTGTGTTAGTTCATAGATTGTTTCATTGTTCAGCATTTATTATTCCTCCATTAGTTTATCAAGTAGGTTTTCCGCAATTTTGTCAACCTCATTTGTCTGTTCTTTATAATAATCATAATCACATATTATATCCATCATAATTGCCATATCCAACGCTCCTTGTATAATTCCATAACGAATATATACTTGCTCCGGGCTTCCTGAACTTTGCAAATTATCTTTTAATTTATTTATGTATTTTTCTGCATTTAACTTTCGTTTATTTTGACATAATTGCTTAATTTTCTTCATTATATTATTCATTTCTTCACCTCACTAATTTTCTTTACATGAAATGTAATTAATATTGCTTATTGGGATTGCTAATATGATTTCTTTTTTCTGATTTTGAAAAAAAGCTAATCTCCTTTCAAACTTAACAAAACTGCACTTATTGTGGAAGTCTAAACAATGACCGGTTTGTAATGCCACTACAAAATGTCTGTCCGGTTCAATGTTTAATTTTTCTTCAATTTTTTCCGTAGGTTTCTTACTTGGTGGTGTAAAATTTTTATTCATCGTTATCCCTCACTTTCCCGAACGCAGCATATAAATTAATATCAGCTGACACTGTACCACTGCCCTTACCAACTTTAACGAATTTTTCTGCAAATTCATATAATTCCTGCAATGTCACCCCTTTACCGCACTTTCCGGCAACTTAATGCCATATTCACTCAACTTGTTTACTATTTCTTTCAGACTGTTTTGACCTAAACCTCTTACCATCATCAACTGTTCAATACTCTCAATATCACTGATTTTATCAATCATTGCACGTTTTAAACAGTTGTATGTACAAACCGAAAAAACACAATTTTCTATTGGTGTTTGATTAGGAAAATTTTCCTTGACAACTTCGATTTTTAGCAAACGTTCCCACTTAACGAAGTGGAATTCAACCTTATCCTCCGAGCCGTCGTCATTTTTGATAATTCTACGGTCATTGACCGCAGTTATTACTGGCTTATCGCCTGCCAATCGTAGGAATTGTTCCTGCAGTCCGATTGGTGCAACCACGGCGATAATGTCGCAGTCATCTATTTCTGCCTTTAACTCATATGCAGATTTAATTGTCTTGTTTACTTGAAAAATCTCAACATCTCCCAGTGTAGCTCTCTGTTCTGCCGTCATTGCGTGGCGTGAAAACCACAATACTTTAATCTTTTTCATAATAAAATCCTCCTTTAATTCTCCGTTGCCTTTACTCTCCCAGTGGCACTCCAATCCAATGCTTGCCCGCATTCAACGCAAAGTTTATCGCCGAATAGTATATGTTTACTATCGCCACAATTTGGGCAATGACTTAATCCATATTCTTCGTCAATAGTTATTTTCATCGGAATGTCTCTCCGCTCATGCTCATATAATTTCTCTACCGCCTTTTTCACTGGCTCGAAATTGCGTATTTCTCTGTCTATGGTTTCTTGTGCCACAGACGGAAACTTTTCTGCGTCAAGTGTAACAAAACCGTTTTTATATTTTTTTGTCAACATTTTTATCCTCCCAATAATCGCAAGTCGTATGCCGTGTATCTTCTTTCCATAGCAAAAATGTTTTCGTCGGGCATTTTGCATATACACCAGTTGTACCATCGTTTAAAACTCTGAGAAACCTGCATTCATCACATGTTCTCATCTTCGGCTTCAGATATTTCTTAAAATCTGTCAGTATTTCTATTGTATTGCTTTCGGCTAATTTTTCAAATTGCTCCTCTGGCATTCTTGCTCCTCCATTAATTGTAATGTTCTTTTCAACTTTTCGTCCGCAATTTTATTTATTGTAGCATTGTCTATGTTAAATAAATGTTGCAACTGTATCAGCATTACAATCACGTCCGATAATTCTTCTTTTATGCTGTCTTGCACTTCGTCTATTGTTTTTCGTACAGGCTGACCAAATTGCGTTATTCTCATATACTTAGTCAATGCTTGCGTCAGTTCTGCCATTTCTTCAATCACCAATGGAATTTGTTTTCTTCCGTAATAATTTGCTATTCCCAACCAATCTTGCTTTTTGTATATTGGCATAACTGCGTTTTCTTCCAAATACTTTAGCGTGTGTAACCAATTCGCAAGCTGTTGGTGTTCTTCTACATACTCCAAACAATTTTTAGTTGTGACTTCTTCGCAATATTCTATTGCTTCATCGAGTGTCATAGTCTTTGATTTTATTTCTGTAGTTGAACGCATATTCCACGCTTCTCCGAGTTCATCACCTGACCTACTTTCATTAATAAAACCTACAGTCGCACCGCAATTTTGACACTCAACTTGAAATCGCATTTCATCATACACACCACCGTCAAGAAATGCTACTTCTGTGCTGCCGCAAAACGGACACGGTTTTAATTTATTATTTTTCATTTTTCTGTTCCTCCCTCAAACACATTTCCGCTTCTTCATAAGCGGATTTATACAAGCAGAATAATTCAGGATTGCCGCCGCTATCGGGGTGGCTTTCCTTTGCTAATATACGGAAACGATTTTTTAATTCGTCCATTGATGGAATATTGTCAAATCCCAACGTTACAAAACACTGTGGAATTTGTTTTTTAGGCGGTAAAGTTTTCATACCCTCTATCCAAGTAGACAAATCGTATATACCACGCTCAACCATTCGAGCAATATCTTCCAATGTTTTGACTAATTGTGCAAATAGGTCCGATGAATAATGTATATTCTGTTTATGTTCCGCCGCCTTATGAAGCGAATGTTCAAAACGGTAATATTGATTTTTATAAGTAAATTCAATAAAGCATTCATTTCTACTCCAATCATACTTATATTGCTTTACTCCCAAACGTTCCATAACACGCTTTAACTTGCTTTCGTATTCCTCAAATCCGCCGCTATATTTTTTTCTTGCCATTGACTTTCTCCATTTCTCTTTTATATTGCAACTTCTGATATAAAGTCTTTCATTGTATCAAATTTCTTTGTACACCATTCCGGTGCATTTGCTCTTGCAAGAGCAGTTGCGAACGGAGGCGGTACACTGTTTCCGCACCTTGCAACCTGTTTTGTTTTGGGATATTTATTACCATAACAATCAGTTTCAATTTCATAATCAGTCGGAAATCCCTGTGCATTGTATAATTCTCTCGGTGTCAGCATTCTTAACCCAATATCAACAATCGCATAGTCAACACCTTTAATTGTTACTAAACCAAAACAATCCTTTGTTCTGATAGTGTGCAACGGCTCGTTCACTTTCTGTCCACTCTCACCGCTATAATACTTTATTAAAAATGCTCTTACTTCTCCGAAATGCCCCTCACCACAAGTAATAGTTTTAAGTGGTTCATCTACTTTTTGTCCTATGCAATGATTATTAAATTGCGTTATATGTACTGCCGCAAGTGCATTATGGTCTACTGCCGTTATAGTATGTAATGGTTCATCAACAGAACTTCCGCAGCCTTGATAGTTTCCACCAAAATATTTTGACATAAATGCAGTAACAAGTCCGTATCTATTTGCTGTATCAACTGTTTGTAATGGTTTTTCAAGGATTTGTCCACGCACTTCATTTTTTGATTGTTCGCCATGATATTGTATTAATGTAGGTGCTACAACACCAAACCCATGTTTAGCTGTTATTGTCGGCATAGGTTTATCAACTTCTTGCCCTCTGAAATTATCGCCACCGTGATTAACCTGTATTATGAACGGATTAGGATTTTCAATTACAAATTTCTGTATACCCTTTGCAATTCTTCTTAATGTATTTTCTGCAAGAGGTTTTTTTCGTTCAAATATTGACGGACATTCCAAATCCCAATTAATACATTCGGCAGCAGTATGCCAAGGTAACAGCTTTCCGCTTTTAACTTCTTCACTTTCGGGGTTTCCGTGTGTCGGATTAGGAAATATAATCGATTTGCCGTCATTACGAAATATAATAAATAATCGTTTTCGTATTGTCGGTGCTCCGTAATCAGAAGCGGTTAATATTTTCCACTCGCATTTATATCCGAAAGATTTCATAACATTTATAAATCGTTTAAATGTTTTTCCCTGTTTCTTTTTATTCGGCACAAGTTGTTGTTCGGAATACGGCACATATGTCCCCTTTTCAGCTAATGTACCGTCCATTCTATATATTCTGCCGTCCTTATTTCTTCTTGCACATAATGAACCCCATGACATAAATTCAGGTACATTTTCCATTGAAATTATGCGAGGGTGTACAGTTCCTGCCCATTTGGTTACAACCCACGCAAGACCTCGAATTGATTTTTTAACAGGCGTACCACCTTTTGCACGGCTAAAATGTGTACAATCAGGCGAAAAATGTGCCCACCCTACAGGTCTGCCCTTTGTTGCTTTATATGGGTCAACTTCAAATATATTTTCATTATAATGTTCTGTGAACGGGTGATTTTTCTTGTGCATTGCAATAGCATATTTATCATGGTTTATACCTATATCGACAGGTCTGCCTATAGCAAATTCAAAACCCGTAGACCAACCGCCGCCACCACAAAATCCATCAACAGTTATTTCATCTGATAAATTAATTTGTGCGTTCATCACCATCACTCCTTGCCCTATCTCTTACCAGTGGTTTGTACTTTTTATTGTCTATCGGCGTGTTATACAATCCACACGCCGTATATCTATTACTCCAATTTGTATTGATGTCATGCGTTATGCCATATGCCCTGCATTTGCAGTGACGTTTTCCGTCAACTGCTATTGCTGTGAAATTGCAGCAATTACGACATACCACTCCCTCCAATTCACCATATTCGCGGTACATCGCACCGATTTTAACTCTCTTTTTTGACATCTGTTATCACTCCCTCGCTTACTTCAATCTTACCGGCAACACTAAATATGTTGTATTTTCCGTGTCATGTACATATACTGCTGACACTGCATTTGACATCTCAAGTGTAATAGTTTCACTGTCACACACTGAAATCATATCAATCAAATACTCGCAGTTAAAACCTATCCTTAATTCACCCTCGCATTCCGCCGCACAATCATCTTTTACAGTGCCTTTTTGAGTTTCCGCCTCAAGTTGTATTTTGTCATTACCGATAGACAAAACGACAGGTGTTTTCTGAAACTTTTTGCCGTCAAGCAGCATATCCGTATTAACAATTAACAAACCACGCTCCAAAGTTTCTTTAAATTTGTGCTTGTCCACCGTTGCTTTGACGGTTGGTGTGTTATTCATTAGGCTCTTATATTTCAAATACTGTCCGCTCAATATTCGAGCAGTTATGATATAATTTTCATATTCAAATACAACGTTGCGGCTATCAAAACGAATTTTTATTTTAGTATCAATATCGGGTGTCACCTTTGCGATTTCTTTCAACGCCTCTAAGCAAATCACCATTGAATTATTTTCACAATCCGCATTGACGGAAGTTTGTGTATATGCCACTCTCAAACCGTCACTTGCAACATTATGCAATGTGCCGTTCTCGATTTCAAACAATACTCCCACTAAAATCGGCTTTTTTGCCGCACTTACCGCCGCAAAAGGAATTGTTTTTTTTAAAATGTTTTTTAACTGACTGCACGACAGACTAAAAGATGAAGTATCTTTAACATTTTCAATCTTCGGATATGCTTCTGCCGATTGTCCTTGAATTTTAATCTTTGATTTACCACTTTTCAAATTGACAACAAATTTATCATCGCAATCAAGATTTATATACTCACCGTTAAACTTTTTGGCAATGTTATCAAATAGCTTTGCATCTACAACAAAACTACCTGCACTTTTTACTTCCGCATTCATAATATACTTAACGCAAATATTGGCACTATAACTTGTTATCGCAACAGTATTATCACTGTTTGCCTGTATCATAATGCCGCCCAAAGCTACAACCGTATCTTTGGTTACACCTCGATTAACAATATTAATTGCCCTCATTATTTCTTCTCTCATAAATTTAACTTGCATTTTGGCTTTCCTCACTTTCCATTAAATCGAACAGTGTGAGTTGGTCTGTTACTTCGTCCGTAGATTTCAAATAACCCACACCGTCACGGAAATAGTCAGCATTTAATTCTGTTCCTATTCCGTATCTACCCATTTTTACCGCAATATACGGTACAGTAAATAATCCTGCAAACGGGTCAAACACCGTATCGCCGGCATTTGAATATCGGTTTATAATTCGTTTAACAATATCAATCTGCAACGGGCAAACGTGCATTGTTGCTTTCCGTCTGCTCTGTTGCGTATTTAACGTGTTCATTCTGTTTATGTCGTCCCACACCTCATCGCACCACGAAGCAGGCGGAATTAACATAAACGTTGACGGCAACTTTCCGTTTTTGTCTAACTCATTTGCCAACTCAACGTGTTTTTTGTAGTCGTAAACATTATTACGGCTATATTTCTTATACAATTTTTGCAATGCACTTTGTGACATTCTCGATAGTTCTTCCTTGCTTACAAGTCTGTTACCGTCACTGCGATAGAATGCGTGTGCATCTATCTGCCATTGTCCTTTTGTGTATTCATCTTTCGACTTTACCACCGGAACGTCCGCATACGCTTTTGAGGTATCTGTCGGTAGCTTTCGGAATAACAAAATATATTCAGGGCAACCGACACCCATCTTACTGCCGTCTTTACAGTTTTCAGTCCACCCTAATCGGTAGGTTTGATTATTTTCACGCACAACATCGGTTATGACCGTTATCATACCGAAATATTGAAAACCGTGTTTTATGTAATGCTCTATTGTATAGACGTGAAACGGTTCTATTGTTGGCATTCCCGTACCTGTCGCATTACCGAACAAAACTCTGTCTTTAACATGAATTGCCGCAACTCTGCCCGGTTTTAAAATTCTGTAAAGTTCCGGAGTTAAAAAGTCCATTTGCTCAAAGAATTTCGCCGTTGTTGCATTATGCCCGAAGTCGTTATAGTTTGCAGAGTATTCGTAGTGGTTACTGAACGGGATACTCGTATGTATCAAATCAATACTATTTTTCTTCATTTTCTTCGTTTCTTCCACGCAATCGTTAAGTATTGCCGTATAGTTATCCCCGTTTACTTGCACTCTTTCCACACCTAACTTTCTTTCTAATTGCGAAGTATTCGCATTTGATAAACCGTATCTTTTTATAATATCGGTCATTTTCTTTGTTAAATAATTATGTTGTTGCCACTTTTTCAGCAACACATCTAAAATACCCTCCTCATTTTCGGTGAGAATAATATCAATAACAACCTGCTCGGTTTGAAGAAAACGATATATTCTATGTACCGCCTGTATGAAATCGTTAAACTCATAGTCTATTCCCAAAAATATCGCCCTGTGACAATGTTTTTGAAAATTGCAGCCACTGCCGCTCAATTCTTTTTTGGTGGCAAATAGTCTTGTTTTTCCATTTGAAAAATCTATAACACGCTTTTCACGCAAATCATAATCTTGCGAGCCGTATATATCTACAACATTCGGAATTGCCTTTTTGATTGCGTGTCTTTCCGCCTCCAAATCGTGCCATATTATAAAATTGTTGTCGGGTTCACTGTCTATAATGCTTTTGGCAACCGCTACTCTACGGTCAATGCTGTTCCGCTTTTCCGCCGCACATTCAGATAATGACAGTGCCAAATCTCTTGTTAATTCAAACTGACCGTCACGGTCAACAGTAACTCCGCTATCTGACAGTTTGTGATAATTGATTTTTAACGGCGGCAAATCGTACCCCGTATCATCATAGCCTAAATCGGACGGTTTTGTTATAAACAACGCCCACGATGACAACCAAACCCAAAATTCATCTTCACGCTCGGGATATAGCGTTAAATGATTTGCTTTGGTACTGTCACGCTTAAAAAATCTTGTTAAGGCTTGACCTGTGTCCATCACTTCCAAGAAACCGCCGTAATGTATCAATTCTTTATATTTATTCGGCGATGGTGTCGCCGTATTAACCAACTTATACGGTATTCCCTTAAACTTCTGTAAAAACGTCTGATATGTCTTACTACCGAAACTTCGCAACACTGCCGCCTCGTCAAGTGACACCGCCTTGAAATATGTCGGGTCTATATCTCCGTCCCTCACTCTCTCATAATTTGTAAGCACAATTCGACTTGTAGCTGCCTGTACTTCATTCATATTGCGGACATATTGAGGCTCGTCCAAGCCTAACAATTCTACCGCATCTCTCTTAAATTCTTGTTTTACCCCAAGAGGTAAGACAATCAATGCTTGTCCGCCCTCTTTTCTTGTTATGATATTGCACCATTCCAACGCTTGTACGGTTTTTCCAAGACCGAAACTTTCAAACAAGGCACGTCTGCCGCCTCTGACCGCCCATATAACCGCATCTCTTTGGTGCGGTTTCAATATCGGGTTTACATCTTCCTCTGAAATTTCTATCCCTGTTTTTGGTGCAATATCAATCTTCGATTTTAGAAACTCTATGTACTCCATTTTGCACTCCCTCTTTTTCATACTCACGAATTACCTTTTCACCTTCAGGTGTCGCATAGATGCCCTTTAAAATTACCGTTTGTTTATTGACTTTTTTATTTTCTAAGTCCCATATACGCAACGCCATTCGGAATTGTACTTCATATTCGTGATGTGCCAATGCTCGCTTTCGTTCAATTTCTCTCTGTTTGATATGTCTTTTCCTTTGTTGCCTGTCCTTTATTATTTTCTTGCAGCGAAAGAAGATAAATAAACAGATACAACATATAATTGCATCTGCTGTTACCGCCGCAAGAATTTGCAGAAGTATCTGATACCAACTCATTCAGACTCACCTCTGTTGAATTGTTCAAGCTGCCGTTCAAGCTGCCTAATTTGATATGTTTGTTGGTCTATACTGTTTTGCTTGTCGTTGCATATTCCGCATATTGCTAAAATCAATACAAACTCCAAAGCACAAATAACCGAAATCAAAAATATTCTGTTGCGATTTTCTTTCTTCAATCGCTTTAATCGGCGGCGAAAAAATTCCCCCTCCGTCTGCGGATATATATGTATTTCATTACTTTTCATTGCTTATCTCCTCTTCCAACTCGCTGAATACCATTTTCAAAAGACGGCACGTTAAAATTTGAGCCTCCGTGCTTAGATTTTTTTCTTTAAAATCTTTTCTTTGGTCGTTTTTTAACGGCTCTTTTAACTGCATTACCAAGTCTTCCGGGTTCATTTGTGACAACATCATTAATAAAAATGCCAATCCATTCATAATTTAATATCTCCTTTTACCATACTGCTACTTGTTCATCTTCTTCGTAAAACTGCTCTGTATATTCTCTGATAAGAATTTGAGCAATAATGTCATATACTTCTGCCGGAATAGATTTTATATCTACCGTTTCCGCTGTACTGTATTCTTTCAAATCCATAACAATGTCCTCCGTTTCTATTGAAATCTTCGGCATAATATGATATACTTTAATTGCTACATTGTGGTATATCTTATATGCCGTCTGCCTGTGAGGTGAAAACCTTGCAGGCTTTTTTATTTTACTGTACATCAACTTTATTGACCGCCTCCATTCCTCTATGATATAATCAAGCGGAAAGGAGGTCTTTTTGTGGAAATATCTTCAATGTCCTATGGTAGTTGTTGTCCAAAATGCAAGCAACCTATCATTGTAACTTGGAAATTCGTAAAAGGTTATGTGGATTGTCCTAACTGCAATTATCCAATGCACATAGCTGAAGATGAATTTCGTGAAGTTATTGAAAGCATTAAACAACAACTTAATGATTAACTGATTATTGGCAGTAACTAAGTTACTGCCTTTACTTCTCCTACAACGCAAGGAATACGACATAGAGAAAAAGTATCTGAACATTCCCCGAAATATTTCCACACTTCCTTTTGGTCGTTTAAATTAAAATTGTCAACTTTTAAACTTATAACCACTCTTACATTAGTACCAAAAGGAAGTTTTTTAACTTTTGTCATTGTATTCATTTTTGACATCTTCACCCCACCTTTCCGCCGCACATACTTTAAGTGTCCGTAACAAGTATTAAGAAATCTTCATAGTTGGGGTCATATTCTATTGTGACCCTAACTTTTTTATCACTTTCCAAAAGATTTGCAAGTGCTATCTTTTCAAATATTTCATTTACTGTTTTTTTACGATGTCCCGTATAAACATCGGATATATCAAATTGACTTTCATTATATCCAAAATGATTTAATACTTTCTTAGCTTTTTGCATCTTCGTCACCTACTTTCCCTTGCACTTTACATCAGTTACCACTGTCGGCTTTTCTTTTAATGTCAAAACTCCGATTTCTTGAAGTCGATTGTAGCAATTATAAATTGTTTCCTGTGCCTCGTTCAATTTATCAAGAATTTCTTTAACTTCGCCTCTTGAATTTCTATTCTTATGTCATAGTTATTCATCTTCCCCCCACCTTTCCGCCTCATTATTTGTTTTTATGCTACGTCACTGCTGTCTATATCAAACAAATACTCTAACTTATATTCCGGACATAGAAACTTATTTATTTTTGTAATTTCTTTTAATGTCCAATCTGTTTTGCCTGAAAATCTGTGTTGAATAGTCTTTTCATTTACTCCTAAAAACTCTGCCAAACTTTTTTTACTGATGTTTTTACTTGAAAGAACATTTTCTAAATTTTTATACATGGTTCTCACCTCCTATTTGCCCTGTATGGCTAATTTATTTTATATTATATGCCATATATGGCAAGTTGTCAATACTTTTTTTGCCCTTTGGGGCAATTTCTTTCTTGACATAGATAAAAAGGTATGTTATCATAGTGTAAAAGAGGTGATTATTTGTGTTTTTGGAAAATTTAGAAAAGTTGATGAAATTACATAATTTAAATAAACATTCCTTTTCTCAGCAAGCCAATATTCCATATAAAACAATAGATAACTTTTGGAAAAAAGGCTGTGACAATATAAAATTAACTACTTTAAGAAAAATTGCAGATTTCTTTAATGTAAGTCTTGACTATTTAGTTTTCGGTAACGAAAATAAATTAACCAATAGCAAATATAACAAGTTAAATGCTCTCGGAAAAGCAAAATCAGATGAATACATTGAAATATTATCTGAAAATCCAAAATATACGCAGAAAGAAAGTAAAAGTATCGAAAACTCAACTTCTGATATTGATACCGCTATTCCTGTATCAATTAATACAAAGGTTAAGACCAATAAAGATTAAAATACGTCAATGGACTAATCGTAATTATGTATATGAGTTATGGTTAGTTAGAAAAAATAAATAATTTATATAAGGGGGTAACACTTATGGCACTAATTAACTGTCCTGAATGCGGAAAAGAGGTTAGCTTGACCGCCGTATCCTGTCCTCATTGCGGATATGGTGTAAAAAAACATTTTGAGGACATTGAAAAAGAAAAAGCATTAGCCGTATATCAACAAACATTAGCATTAAAAAGGGAAAAGACAAAACAACAATTAAAAATTATTATACCCATTGCTATTATTGTTGTTACTATTATAATTAGTCTAATCGCTAATATATCAATTTTATCAAAAAGAAAAACTTTTAAATCCGAAGATGAAATGTATAAATTTTTAACCGGCTGTAAAAATTGGCAATTAGATAGTACTTCTCGCAATGAATATCTTATAATCTACAACTATGGACTTGGACAAATAATTTCTGATAATGGAATGTTTAACATTGGTGATGAAATAACTCTCCACCCTTCTCGAGGTACTTTTGACTTGCAAGGCGGAAAATATGTAGTTTCTAAATCGGGAGATATAATATACAATTCCGGTAGTTACGAATATGTATATCAACAAAGAAATTTTCCAATGAACATTGAAGAACCAGCAGCTGTTTTAAAAATTGAAGTTATGTCAGCTGATGTAGATGAAAAAGGTATGTTTAATGCAGAGTATAAGGTAACAAATACAGGTACACGGTCATATCGTTTAATTGAATTATCTACTGTATTTACATTGACTGACGGTAGCAAAATGCCAGTAAAAAATGACTTTGAAATTGTCAAAACTGATGATGAGGATAACCTCTTTGTATTAAATCCCGGCGAATCAGGTTATGCTAAAGCTTTTTTAGAAAATGCTCCTGATAATATAAAAAGTTCAAATGTGCATATTAAAAAATTTTATACTGAACAATAATAAATTATAAAAGGGGAATTACTTATGAAAAAATGTCCACACTGTAATGGTATATTCTCTGATAACTTTGAGAAATGTCCGCAATGTGATGTTGCTCTATCGGACTATACCTCTGATGACAAAGAAAAAGATGATAAAGAAATTGAAAAGCAAAAAATACGAAAATTAATTACTATCGGAGCATTGGTGGCTGCCTTTGTTTTGGGTATTGGATTTAAAAGTATTATAGGTGTAAAACGAACCGAGTATGTTAATCTAAAAATTAAAAATGAAGAGTTGCAAAAACAATATGATGAATTATCCACTGCAAAAGATGATTTACAAAAAGAATATGATACATATAAACAAAAAATGAAACCATACGAAGAGCAGCAAGCAAATGCCGAGCAAGCAGCTATCGCAGATCAAAATAAAAAAGCTGCTGAAAATGCTAAGCAAGTAGCCGAACAGAAACAACAATCAGAAACACACCGTGATAATATGTACGGAATTAGCAATAAAGATATTAATAATGTCAACGATACTTTTTCCGCCACAAATGTTCGTAATGATAAAACAGGGAATTGGCGAATATCAAAAATTTCCGAAAATATAAATATGGAAGAATACGCATTAAGCTATTACAAAAAATATTTTAAAAATGATAGTGAAATTCATTGGATTGTCAATTTTACTTTAAAAACAACAACCTGTATCTCTGTTTCGGGGAATCTAATTTGGGTTGATGTACACGAATATGTAGACGGTGAGGAACATTATGCTGATACTTTAGGTAGTGGAACTATATTATCTAAATTCCAAATATATACTGACAATGGAGATATAGAAAAACTGCAATAAATAAAAAATCCCCATTGCTACGCCAATAGCAAAAGGGATTGATGAGTGTTATGATATAACACCAAAAACCAAATATATTATATCATAACACTCCGATAAATACAAGAAAAATCAAATTAAAGGAGTGTTTTTTTAATGCAAAAAAATAATAAAAGTATAGGTAACAGATGTGTAATTTATGCAAGATATTCTTGCAGCAACCAAACGGAACAATCAATAGAGGGACAAATGCACGATTGCGAACAATTTGCCGCTCGTAACAATTTGCAAATCGTCAATTCGTATATTGACCGTGCGACAACCGCCACTACCGACAAACGTCCGCAATTTTTGAAAATGATTGCAGATAGTAAACAATGTGTTTTTGATGTTGTTCTTGTTTGGAAATTGGATAGGTTTTCAAGAAACCGATATGACAGTGCCATGTACAAGAAAAAGTTAAAAGATAATGGTGTTCGAGTTATGTCCGCTATGGAAAACATTACAGACTCTCCCGAGGGTGTTTTGATGGAGTCTGTCTTGGAAGGTTTTGCGGAATACTTCTCAAAAGACCTCTCACAAAAAGTTAAGCGTGGTATGAGAGAAACCGCTGCCAAGCATAAAATTACAAACCGTATCCCATTCGGATATTGTAAATCAGAAGAAGATACATACATTCCCGACCCTCATACAGCTAATGCCGTTCGCAAAGTATTTGATATGTATATTACAGGCTTTCGTAAATCCGATATTGCAGATTGGTTAAATAGCAACGGATATAAGACGTCATACGGCAATCAATTCACTTTGACGGCTATTACACCTCTTATCAAAAACACACGCTATATCGGCAAATATTACTATGCTGATAATGAATACACAGACGAAACGCAAAGAATAGTTACTGACGACATTTTTTATAAGGCACAACAAAAAGCCATTGCAAACCAACACGGAGGAAGTTGTAAGGCTATCGAGCGTTATTTACTGTCAAATAAGTTGTATTGCGGATATTGTCATAATAAAATGATTGGTGAATGCGGTAAAAATCAAAACGGATTAGCCTATCATTACTATACCTGTGTCGGACGTAAAAGAAAGCATATATGCAATCGCAAAAATATTAAAAAGAAAGATATTGAACAGTATGTTATCAATGCTATATCCTGTCTGTTAAATGATGAATACGCCATAAATAAAATAATAGAAACGGCTATCAATTATCAGCAAAATGACGTAGAACATATTAACGAAATAAAAGATATTGAAAGCACCATTAAAGAAATAGAACGAAAGATTTCAAATATATTATCCGCTATCGAAGCCGGCATATTTACAGACTCAACAAAGAATAGATTGCAAGAATTAGAAAATCAAAAGACAAGACTAACCCAAGAATTAAATTATAAAAATCAAAGTTCAACGAAAATTCCAAGAACAACATTGAAACAAATATTAAAAAACTTAGACCTCTCCAAAGACGCTACCAATCCCGAAAAACAAAATATTATAGACCTATTAATACATAGAATATATTTATGGCAAGATAAAATATTAATAGTATTTAATCAGTCAAACTTGTGTGATAATGAAATTTCAGTTGATGATACAGACGTAAATACAATAATAAAAACGCTATCCGAGCCTAATGCGTCAAGTTCGGATAGCGTAGAATATGGTACTCCCGACCAGAGTCGAACTGGTGACTAACCCTTAGGAGGGGTTTATTATATCCACTTAACTACGAGAGCAAAACACTATTAACATACCAATATATTATATAATATTTCAAAGCCGATTTCAAGTATTTTCTTATTTCTTTCTTGCAATCACGACAAATCTTTCATTTGACGTATGATACGCACACGTTGAAAGTGTTATAAGACTATCGCCGTACACTGTATTTACGCCTGTATCATAAAACGAACGTGACTTTGCCTGAGTGACATATTCATTAAATCGCTTCTCCGACTCTATATCCGCATAATCGTAATACTTAAATTCATTACTTGCACCGACTTTAGTCGTAAACGCGGACACAATCTCATATTCGCCCTTATCGTACAAAGTATCATACATTATATTTTTATGATCGTCATAAAAGCTTTTATCCTCATAATCGGCAAGTGACGCAAACATTGTACCGTTCTTCATATTATGTGCATAAATAATTTTATTCACCGATTCGTCATTCGACTGATAATCGAGAAAAGGTATACCGCTGAATTGATATTCCTTATTAAAATTCTTATGCAAATAAAATTCATTGTCGCTATACTTTACCACAGGATAATCGACAGGTGTATCGGGAATTTTTATCCACCCTACCATATCATTATTCTGCTGATATAACGAGTAATAACATTCAAGCATACCGTTATCTGCACGTTTATCAATATAACCGTCCGTTGCGTCTGCACGTTCCGTTTTCTCAACCACTTTTTTCAATTCATCAAAACCACTTTCAGCCTTATGTGAATCATAAAAATATTTTCCGAGATAACCGCAGCACCCTACAAATATCAAAATTAAAAGGACCTGTATGACAGTAAGTCGTTTTTTCACTATCATACACGCCCTTTCACTTTAGTTTAGTTGTTTTTTCTCTTTTTAATTTCGATAAACACAAAAGCACCTGCCGCAAGAATACCAACTGAAACCAATGCTACGATAGGAGTGTTATCCCCTGTCTTAGGATTGTTCTTTGACGGTTTAGCCGTTGTTTTCGGTGTGGCTGTCGGCTTAGTTGTAGCTTTTGTCGATGAACTTGCTGTTGAGGTTGCTTTCGGTTTTGCGGTCGCAGTTGCAGTATACGGTGTGAATTTAGTTTCAGATTCAACCTTTATCTTTTCACCGTCTGTCAAATTTATAAGATATTCCTCAACCCCATTTGCAGATGAATTTTTATCCTTTAATGCGATTGTTGATTTTAATTCACCGTTTTCTGTGTAAACATGAACTTTTCCGTTACCTGTCATAGTATATCTGCCCGGGTCAATATCTTCACCGCAAATATATTCGCCCTGTGCCAATGTAACAACACCGTTTTTATCCTCTTTTACAGACGGATTAGTTGTTTCCTTCGCTGTTACTTCCGTTGTCGGTGCAGTTGTTTCTTTTGCAACTTCTTCTGTAGCCTTTGGTGTCTCGGCAGTCTCTGTTTTTTTCACGCTTGAAACAATGCTCCAATCAAGTTTTTCAGCATATTGTGCCGCATCAGAATTTTTCAAGGACTTATTTACCGATACCGTTACATTTATAATTTTGTTTTCAGTATTCGCAGAACTGTTCATTGTTCCCAACGGAATATCTTTATATGTACCGTTATCCGTTTTAGAGTCGTCATTCGCATACGAATAAATAAGCTTATTGTTTGAATCCGTTACTTTTATATTATAATAATTCAAAGCGTTGTATTCGTCAGGTGACGGTGTTTTCAACGCCTCAGGTTTTACATCGTTTGACGTTTTTTCCGACATAGACAATCTCAATTTAAAATCTACCGGATCACCCTCTGCACTTTCGCTTGATATTGTAAGAGTCTGAACAACAGACGACTGTTTAGACAAATCGTCAAGTTTTGTCATCAACGGCTTTATCGATCTCACAGTTTCGCCCAACTGATCGGGTGCATATTCATATGTAACAGGGGTTGACTTACTGTCATTATTTTTTATAGATACGCTTGAATTTGGTGACGCAAATACAGATACAGACATACATATTGTCATAACTGCCGCAATCATACCCGAAAGCACTTTTTTCATAATTCTCGCTCCTTATATTTACTTTAATATTTTCTTCATACTACATATAGTATATCACATTCTTTTTTAATTGTCACTACTGTAATTGTTAATTTATTGTTACGAATATTGTTATATTCCGCATTTTATGGTATAATCAATTAAAATGAGGAGGTATAAAATGAGTTCAGATTCAAATTACGAAAAACTTTCCGATGAATTACAAAACAAAATAAATACAGAACTTTTTGACGGCAACGGTTTTAAGGATAACGCAATCCGCCGTATTGACAAGGAACACGACAGAGCCACTCTTTGGCGGCCTGCGTTTGTGCGTGACGTTGAAAAAATTATGCACAGTCCGTATTACAACCGCTATGCCGACAAAACACAGGTATTTTCTTTCTATAAAAACGATGATATTTCGCACCGTGCTCTGCACGTTCAGCTTGTTTCAAGAATTGCGCGAAATATAGGCAGAATGCTTGGTCTTGACCTTGATTTAATAGAGGCTGTCGCACTCGGTCATGACATAGGCCACACACCATTCGGTCACGCGGGCGAAAAATTTTTAAACGAATCATATCATACAAACACGGGACGATATTTCAATCACAACGTACACAGTGTGCGTGTGCTTGATAAAATATTTAACCTCAACATCAGCCTTCAAACACTTGACGGAATACTTTGTCACAACGGTGAGTTTGAGTTCAAAGAATACCGTCCGTCAAAGCTTAATAATTTCAAAGATTTTGACGCAAAGGTTGAAGAATGTTATATTGACCAATCCGCAATAGACCGACTTGTACCGTCTACGCTTGAGGGTTGTGTTGTCAGAATTTCAGATATGATTGCTTATATCGGAAAAGACCGCCAAGACGCTATAAAAACCAAGCTGATTGACAGTGAAAGTGTTTTCGCCGAAAGTGAAATAGGCAAATACAATGCGGCTATTATAAATAATCTTATTGTAAATATCGTTGAAAACAGTTACGGCAAAGATTTTATACAGCTTGATGAAAAGCACTATCAAGCACTAAAAAACAGTAAAAAAGACAATTTCCGTGTTATATATCAAAACAGCAAAATTTCTGACGTATATGACAAAACTATTGAACCGATGTTTGAGGAAATATACAATAAGTTGCTTTATGATTTAAAAAATGACATAAAATCATCGCCGATATTCAAACATCATATTGAATTAATCGACTATTCAAACAGATTTTCGGGATACGAATATACAAAAAACAGTGATTTTAATGATATTGTGACGGATTACATTGCAAGTATGACAGACGACTATTTTATCGACTTATATGAGTATTTATTTAACAAACAAGCACCCGTAAAATATATATCATACTTCGATAATGTTTAAAAATCAGAGATATTTTTAAAAAGATTTTATTTTTCTATTGAATTTTTACAATTAATAGTGTATAATATATTTAACATTGTTTGAATACAATGTTACGTTCATATACAATAACGCCACCGATAATAAAAATCGGTGGCGTTATTGTTTTATCTTATTTTTTTCCAAGTTCTTTTGACTTATTCATACAGCCTACCATTGCGTCAATGATACTGTTTCTGAAACCGTCTTTTTCAAGTATTGCAACTGCGTCTATTGTAGTTCCGGCAGGTGAGCAAACCATATCTTTCAATTCCCCCGGATGTTTGCCTGTTTCAAGTACCATCTTTGCACTTCCAAGTACTGCTTGTGCGGCGAATGTATATGCCTGACTTCTCGGCATACCGCCTATAACAGCTGCGTCTGCCATTGCCTCAATCATCATAAACACATAAGCAGGTGACGAACCGCTGACAGCCGTTACGGCGTCCATAAGATTTTCCGATACGACTTCACCTTTACCAAAGCTGTTAAACACGTTTACAACTACATCTGTTTCTTCTTTTGTAACATTGCTGTTCGGTGTCAATGCCGCCATTCCCTCGCCGACTAAAGCCGGTGTATTAGGCATTACACGCACAAGTTTAATATTATGTTCAAAAGCCTTTTCAATCGTTTCTATCGCCTGTCCTGCTACTATTGAAACGATTACTGTATTATCTGAAACACTGTTTTTGATTTCATCAATCACACCGTATAAAAACTGCGGTTTTACACACAAAAACAATACATCAGCTTTATCTGCCGTTTCTTTATTGTCCGATGTCACTTTAACACCGTATTTTTCATTAATATTCTTTAATGCCTGCTCATTTTTATCCGAAACAATTACATTTTCAGGGCTTGCTATATCAGAATTAATAATTCCGCCGATTATAGCACCGCCCATATTTCCGCTGCCTATAAATCCAAAAATCATAATATCCTCCTGTATTTAAAAATTTTTATAAAAAATACCGGACGAAATATTTCGTCCGGTACTAAAACACGCAATTAAACCGGATATGTCTTATTTTCCATATCCACTAAATCTGCATCAATTTTATATTTCTGAGCACGTCTGTATTCAAAGAATTTAACGGCAACTTGACCAAACAATGCATATGACAATACATCTTCAGGCTGTTCAATCCATTCTGCACATTCTTTCTTCATCTGTTCAAGCTCAGGCTTTAATAGGTCAGCCGGACGACAAGTAATTCTCTTTTCGTCGCCGATAATCTTCTTAACGATTTCGTCAGAGATTTCAGCAGGGCACTTACCATATTCGCCTCTTACAAGACCCTTTGATTCCTTAGAAACCATTTTGTATCTTTCACCCATAAGCACGTTAAGTACTGCCTGTGTACCGACAATCTGTGATGACGGTGTAACAAGCGGAGGATAACCGAAGTCTGCACGAACACGAGGTACTTCTTTAAGCACTTCATCATATGCGTCTTCTCTGCCCTGTTGCTTAAGCTGTGATACAAGGTTTGAAAGCATACCGCCCGGAACTTGATACTTAAGAGTATTAACGTCAACACCCATAACCTTAGTGTTCATAAGACCGCTCTTAATGTATTCTTCTCTTAGCGGCTTGAAGTAGTCGCAGATTTCGATAAGCTTATCCAAATCGTAACCTGTATCGTACTCTGTACCTTGAAGAGCCGCAACCATAGGCTCTGTAGGCGGTTGTGATGTACCCATAGCCAACGGTGACATAGCACAGTCGATTACGTCTACACCTGCCTCAATAGCCTTTAGGTAAACCATTGAAGCCTCACCGCTTGTGTAGTGAGTATGAAGTTGAATAGGAATCTTAACTTCTTCTTTCATCATCTTTACAAGGTCATATGTTACATATGGTCTTAAAAGACCTGCCATATCCTTGATACAGATTGAGTCTGCACCCATTTCTTCAAGCTGCTTAGCCATTTTAACGAACTTTTCGTTTGTATGGAATTCACTTGTTGTGTAACAAACTGTAGCCTGTACATGACCTTTTTCTTTCTTACAAGCCTTGATAGCACATTCAAGGTTTCTGACGTCGTTAAGAGCGTCAAAAATTCTTAGTATATCAACACCGTTTGCGATTGACTTTTGAACGAAATATTCAACTATATCATCAGCATAGTGTCTGTAACCAAGTATGTTTTGTCCTCTGAAAAGCATTTGGATAGGGGTCTTTTTAGCTCTATCCTTAATCTTTCTCAATCTTTCCCAAGGATCCTCGTTAAGGAATCTTAGGCAGGCATCGAATGTAGCTCCTCCCCATGCCTCAAGCGAATGATAACCGATGTTATCAAGCTTTTCTACAATAGGAAGAATCTGCTCTGTTGTCATTCTTGTAGCAATAAGTGACTGATGAGCATCTCTTAGGACTGTTTCTGTAATTTCTACAGCTTTCTTTCCCTTTGCCATTTATATTTCACTCCTTTATTATCTGTTTAATTAAAGATTTCCGAACATTGCAAGGAATACACCTGCCGCAACGGCAGAACCGATAACTCCGGCAACGTTAGGACCCATAGCGTGCATCAAAAGGAAGTTTGAAGGATTTTCCTTCTGTCCTACTGTTTGAGATACACGGGCAGCCATAGGAACGGCTGAAACGCCGGCACTTCCGATAAGCGGATTAACCTTACCTTTTGTTACCCAGCACATAATATCACCCAAGAACAAGCCGCCTACTGTTGAGAAACAGAATGCGATAAGTCCAAGTACGATAATACCGATTGTCTGTGCTGATAGGAAGCTTGACGCTGTTGCAGTAGCACCTACTGTAACACCAAGGAACAAAGTTATGATATTCATAAGTTCGTTCTGTGCCATCTTTGTAAGTCTTTCAACAACGCCTGATTCTTTCATAAGGTTACCAAGCATTAGACAACCTACAAGTGACACTGCGTCAGGGATTATAAGTGCAACGATAATTGTAACGATGATTGGGAACAAGATTTTTTCTGTTTTTGAAACAGGTCTTAATTGTTCCATAACAATCATTCTGTCTTTTTTACGAGTCATAAGTTTCATAATAGGCGGTTGAATTACAGGAATCAATGCCATATATGAATATGCCGCAACGGCGATTGCCGGCAGTAGCGCCGGTGCAAGTGATTTTGTAACGTAAATAGCCGTAGGGCCGTCGGCACCGCCGATAATACCTATTGACGCAGCTTCTTTGATACCGAAATTGATTGACGGTACAAGAGCGCTTAGAACAAGAGCACCTACGAATGTAAAGAATACACCGAACTGTGCAGCCGCACCAAGAAGAATACTCTTTGGATTGGCAATTAGCGGACCGAAGTCTGTCATACAACCGATACCGACGAAAATAAGCGGAGGATAAATACCAAGCTTAACTCCGAGATACAATAGGTCAAGCAGACCGCCATGCTGACAGATATATCCGACATTAATATATTTTCCGTCCGTCATATACTCCGGATTCGTAAAAAATTCCGTGTGCATCATAATAGCACTTGAATCCTTAATCATCGGTAAGTTTGACAAAAGCATACCGAACGCAATCGGAAGTAGCAATAACGGCTCGAATTTTTTTACTATTGCAAGATACAGAAGTACGCAAGCTATCGCAATCATTATAATTGTCTTAACGGCGTCAATGCCACCGCTTGAAATAAGTGCGTAAAGACCTGTATTCTGCAAAAAGTTTGCAAAACTTTCTAACACTTTATTGTCACCACTTTCTATAATTTAGTCGTGACTGTATTAGTTTACTGAAACTATTACGTCACCGCTGTTTACACTGTCACCTGCTGATACGCTGATACCTGCAACTGTTCCGTCTACACCGGCGAAAATTTCGTTTTCCATCTTCATTGCCTCAAGTACGGCAACAAGTGTTCCGGCCTCAACTTTATCACCAACGTTTACCTTTACAGATACGATTGTACCAGGCATTGGAGCAGTTACTTGCTTAGCACCTGCAACAGGAGCAGCTTTCGGTGCAGCCTTTGGAGCCGGTGCAGCCTTTGGTGCAGGAGCGGCTGTTTGAACAGGAGCCGGTGCAGGAGTTGATACTCCGCCTACTTCTTCTACGTCAACTTCGTATGATTTTCCATTTACTGAAATATTAAACTTTCTCATTTAGGTTTTGCCTCCTTTAGAATCTATTATTAATTGTTTCGGTTACACCCGCCTTATTCCAAGCAGGCATTTTATTGTCTGTTCTTCTGTATGACTTAATTCTTAGGTTATACGTTGAAGTATTTAGACTTGCGGCAACTGCGGCTGTCAATACTGCGATAAGTTCTTCTTCGTCTGTATCGTCTGCCTTTTCTTCCTCTACAGGTGCGGCTTGAGCCGGTGCTGCAGCAGGAGCTGCCTGTGTTTTAGGCTTTTTATAGAATATAACCTTGAAAAGCGAAAGCACTATCATAAGTATGATAAGTACGGCGAAAACTATTGCCAAACCTATAACTGTTGTTTGTCCTCCCATTGCCAACGCTTCACTTAATGGCAGGTTCTGACCTGTCAATAATGCTTCTGAATACATACTAAAAATCTCCTTTCACAATTAAACAGGAAGATTTCCATGCTTTTTAGCCGGTCTTGAATCACGCTTTGATGCAAGCATTTCAAGTGCGGCGATTATTCTCGGTCTTGTTGAATCAGGTTCGATTACATCGTCAACATAACCACGCTTTGCAGCCTCGTAAGGTGATGCAAACTTATTTCTGTATTCCTGAATCTTTTCATTTCTTGTAGTAACAGGGTCAGAGCTTTCCTTAATATCATTCTTGAAAATGATGTTAGCTGCACCTTCAGGACCCATAACAGCAATTTCTGCCGTCGGCCATGCCATTACTATATCAGCACCAAGATGTTTTGAATTCATTGCTATGTATGCACCGCCGTAAGCTTTTCTCAAGATTACGTTAATCTTTGGAACTGTAGCCTCTGAGAATGCGTAAAGCAACTTAGCACCGTGTCTGATAATACCGTTTTGTTCCTGTTCAACGCCTGGGAAATAACCCGGTACGTCTGTAAGAGTAACAAGAGGAATATTAAAGCTGTCGCAGAAACGTACAAATCTTGCTGCTTTGTCTGATGAGTTAACATCAAGTGAACCTGCCATAACCTTAGGCTGATTTGCAACGATACCGATAACCTGTCCGTTCATTCTTGCAAAACCTATTACAATATTCTTTGCAAAGCCTTCCTGTACTTCAAAGAAGTCGCCGTTATCAACAAGTTCGGCAATAACTTCCTTAACGTCATAAGCCTTACCCGAATCGTCAGGAACGATTGTTGTAAGTTTTTCTGAAAGACGATTAATTTCGTCATTTGTAGGTTCGTAAGGAGCCTCTTCAAGATTGTTTGCAGGTAAGTATGAAAGCAACTTTCTGATTTTTGCGATACATTCTTCGTCATTTGCTGCCTTAAAGTGTGCAACACCCGACTTTGAAGTATGTGTATCAGCGCCGCCAAGCTCTTCGCTTGTTACATTTTCACCTGTAACAGAACTGATTACCTGTGGACCTGTTATAAACATCTGACTTGTCTTTTCAACCATAAAGATAAAGTCTGTAATAGCCGGTGAATAAACAGCACCGCCTGCACATGGTCCCATAATTACAGAAATCTGAGGAATTACACCGCTGTTTACAGTGTTTCTGAAGAATATATCTCCGAAACCTGAAAGAGCGTCTATACCTTCTTGAATTCTTGCACCGCCCGAATCGTTCATTCCGATTATCGGAGCACCCATCTTTGCCGCCATATCCATGACTTTGCAAATTTTCTTTGCGTGCATTTCTCCAAGTGAGCCACCGATTACTGTAAAGTCTTGTGCGTAAACGTAAACAAGACGTCCGTCAACTGTACCGTAACCTGTAACAACTCCTTCACCCGGAGCCTCAACACAATCCATACCGAACTCGGTACATCTGTGAGTTACAAAAGCATCAATTTCAACGAAACTGCCTTCATCCAAAAGAGCATTAATTCTCTCTCTTGCTGTCAGCTTTCCGGAATCATGCTGCTTTTTGATTTTTACTTCTCCGCCGCCGTTATTTATTACACTTCTGCGGTATTGAAGTTCAGTCAATTTATCAACTGTTCCCATGTTTTAACCTCCATTGTTTGTAGATTAGAGATAAATTTAAAAAAAATATACCTAAAGTATATTATACCTTAACCGCAATTTTTTTTCAATCATTTTTATTTCTTTTTTCACAAGTTAGCTTTCAAAAAATATCGACAAATATCCCCTTAAATTTGTATATGATACACAAAAGAGGCTGTTGACAAAATGTCAACAGCCTCTTTTTAAGAATTCATCAAATAATTTACTTCGTGACTTGTCAGATGACGCCATCTTCCAAGCGGAAGATTCCCGAGTTCCACGTTGCCTATCTTAATTCTCTGCAAGCCGACAACCGTACAGCCGATTGCCGCAAACATTTTACGAACCTGTCTGTTTTTACCCTCGTGAATTGTTATTTTAATATATGTGTGTCCGTCTACCGCATCAAGTATTTCAGCCTCCGCCGGTGATGTTTTGAAATCATCTATATAAACACCGTTTCTCAGCTTATTGATACCGCTTATCGTTATACCGCCCTTTATCGTTGCAATATAAGTCTTATCGGTATGGAACTTAGGGTGCGTGACTTTGTATGTGAAGTCGCCGTCATTTGTAAGCAAAAGCAATCCCTCGGTTTCATAGTCAAGTCGTCCGACAGGGAAAATTCTTACATCACCCAAATCTTCTTTTATAAGGTCAACAACAGTCGGTCGGTCAAATTGGTCTTTTGCGGTTGAAACATATCCGACAGGCTTATTAAGCATTATATAATACTTCTTGTTTTTAAGCTTTATCGGCTTATCGTCAACGGATACATTGTCTGCACCGATTTCGATTTTTACGCCTTGTTCCGTTATTTTCTTGCCGTTTACCTTAACTCTGCCCTCTTGTATCATAGTTTCTGCGGCACGTCTTGACGCAACACCGCTCATTGCTATATATTTTTGTAATCTTACTATATCTCCCATTTTTTCTCCTTTCATTTATACCAACAATATTTTCGCAACTCTTATAAAACTGCTGAAAAAACTGTTTTTCAATCTTATATTGCTTACTCCGTAAATATCGTTTTCCGAAATAATATCAACTTCACCGACGCTCACTCCGTCACACACAATTTCAAGCCACCCCACTTTTTCGCCTTGATTTATCGGTGCTTGTAAGTCATTTGATATATGCGATATAACTTCTACCTGCGTTTTCTGATGTTCTTTAAACGGTATTGTAAAGTCACTCGCCGCAACCATTGAATAATCTTTCCCGTCAATATTTGTAACCTTTACAGTATCGCCCTGCTCTATAAGTTTTTTCGGATAATGTTCCGAAAATGCGTAATCAAGCATTTCCGCGTGGTCATTCCAATCGTTCGGATCATTCAAAGTCACCGCTATAAACTCCATTCCGTCCCTCTGTGCAGATGATACAAGACATCTGCCCGTTGACTTCGTAAAGCCTGTTTTTATGCCGTTTGCTCCCTCATACAGACTCAGCATTTTATTGTGGTTTGAAAAATAAAGTATTTCATCTGAATTTAATGCCTGTACTTGCGCAGTCTGCGTTGCGACTATTTCCCGAAACTGCGGCAGCGTCATTGCATATCTTGCAATAAGTGCAAGATTGTAAACCGTTGTGTAATGTTCCGGATTGTCAAGTCCGCTCGGATTCATAAAATGCGTATTGCCGAGTCCGAGTTCTTCCGCTTTTTCATTCATCAGCTCCGCAAATGATTCCTCACTTCCCGCCACATGTTCGGCTATCGCTACCGCCGCGTCATTTCCGGAATTAAGCATTAAACCGTAAAGCAAATCTTTCATATAGTATTGATTTCCCTCAGATATGTATGCCGCCGAACCCTCTTGATTTGCCGCCGTCGCACTCACATCAACAATTTCGTCCATATTACACCGTTCAATAGCAACAATGGCTGTCATTATTTTAGTTGTGCTTGCCATTGCGTGTTTTTGGTTCATATTTTTTGAAAATACAACATCACCCGTCAACGCATTTATAACGCACGCACACTCGGCAGATTCCGCCATTGCAAAAGCACTTAACTGTGAAAAAGTAATTATAGTCATAATAACAAGTGCCAAAATTTTTTTCATTAAAAAACATCTCCACAAAAAATATTTATTTTAATTGACAAAACTCTTTTTTATTGGTATAATAAATCACGTTAATGCGAGGGTGGCGGAATAGGCAGACGCGCACGTTTGAGGGGCGTGTGGTTTAACCGTGCCGGTTCAAGTCCGGTCCCTCGCACCATTTTTTTTAGATTAATAATATATATTCTATCATATAAAATTATATTTATCAACAGCAAAAAAACTTTTTAAAAAAACTGTTGACAAAAGTTAGATTATATGGTATTATATCATCTGTCAGTTATCGTTGCGGATTTGTGTAAAGGTAGCACTAACGACTCTGACTCGTTCTGTCCGGGTTCGAATCCTGGATCCGCAGCCACAAAAAAAGTTATCCTTTATGGATAACTTTTTTTATTTTTATTCAAATACACATTCGCCCATATTCTCTGACGGACAGCCCTCTATTACTTCCGCAACAACGCTTGAATGTGTTATTAAAATAATTTTCGCACACGCACATTCACCTATTTTATCATATAAACGTCCCGCACTGTATGTACCCGAATAAACCGTATATGTACTGTTTGCGACGTAACCGACTGTACCGATATACGGCAGTTGTGCTCTTATCGCCTCGTCATCATATTTGTTATCATATTCCTTTTTCAATTTTATGACCGCTCCGACTTTGAACGGCTTCGTTCCGTAATAATGAGCAAGTCCCGTTATTGTGACTAAAACCGAATTTTTCATTTCTTTCATCTCCTTTCAACTTTTTATACTTTTTCTATTCAATATCTATAACCGGATCTATATTTACCATAGAATTACATCTGTTGCAATAAAATCCATGACTTGTACTTATATCTTTCGCATCAGTAACATAATAGCCTTTTTTACACTTTGCACAAATAACTTTTTCTCCATTTCTTAAACGTTCTGCAATAGTCAATTTTTTATTTTGTTCTTTCATTTCTCCCATCTCCTTTTCTACTTAAATTATACATTCACCTATGTCCAAAAAACTGTACAAAAAAACTCTGACCGCCATTTTTTTGACTGTCAGAGTTTATATTATTTATTCTTCAAATATAGCCTTTGCAAAATCATCGCTGTTAAATTCCTGCAAGTCGTCGATACCTTCACCGACGCCGACAAATTTAACCGGAACATTCTGTTCCTTTGCTATTGATATTACAATACCGCCTTTTGCCGTACCGTCAAGCTTTGTAAGGATAATTCCCGTAATATCCGCCGCCTCGGAGAATAATTTTGCCTGACTTACCGCATTTTGACCTGTTGTCGCGTCAAGGACAAGCAATGTTTCTCTTGCCGAATCAGGCAGTTCACGTTCAATTACACGGTTAATCTTCGCAAGCTCCGCCATAAGATTTTTCTTATTATGAAGTCTGCCGGCTGTATCACATATAAGAATATCAGCACCACGCGCCTTTGCCGCCGTACAAGCGTCAAACACAACTGCCGCCGGATCACTGTTTTCTTGGTGCTTGATTATATCACAACCGCTTCTCTGCGCCCATATGTCAAGCTGGTCTATCGCCGCCGCTCTGAATGTGTCAGCCGCCGCAAGAAGTACCTTTTTACCCATCGACTTATAATGTGATGCGATTTTTCCGATACTTGTTGTTTTTCCGACACCGTTTACGCCAATCACCAAAATAACAGACGGTGTTGTTGACGTATCCACCGTTGTATCAAGCGTACTGAGTATTTCGCTTATTATGCTCTTTAATTCCTCTTTTACAAGGTTTCCGTCTGTGATATGCTTATGTTTAACATTATCACGAAGTTTTTCAATAATGTATGTTGAAGTTTCAACACCTATATCTGCCATAATAAGTGCCTCTTCAAGATTTTCAAAAAGTTCATCGTCAACTTTTACGAATACACTGAATACATTATTAACTTGTTTTGCGATTGATTCACGAGTTTTTGTCAAACCGTTTTTTAACTTATCAAAGAATCCCATATACTACTCCTAACTAACCATATCGTCTGCGACATCATCTATATGAAGTGACAACAACTTAGAAACGCCTTTTTCCTGCATTGTTACGCCGTATAAAATATTTGCCGCTTCCATTGTACCACGTCTGTGAGTGATAACAATGAATTGAGTCTGTTCAATATAATTTTTTAAATATGTTGCAAATCTCGAAACGTTTACATCGTCAAGTGCCGCGTCAATCTCGTCCAAAATACAGAACGGAGCTGGTTTTACTCGAAGTATTGCAAACAGAAGTGCAATAGCAATAAACGACTTTTCACCGCCCGAATACAGATTGATATTCTGCGAACCTTTACCCGGAAGCTGTGCGATAATTTCAATACCGCTTTCAAGAACATTGCTTGGGTCAGACAAAGTCAATTCACCTTTGCCGCCGCCGAAAAGTTCACTGAATACCAGACTGAAACTCTCATTAATTTCCTGAAACTGCTTCCCGAAATGCTCTTTCATCAATTCTTCCATTGACTCTATTATTCCGTTAAGTTCGTTTTTCGACTTTTCAAGATCGCTCTTTTGCTCTGTCAAGAACACAAACCTCTCCTCTACCGCTTTATATTCTTCGATAGAATCGACGTTTACACTGCCGAGTGATTTTATCTGCGACTTCAATTCCGACAATCTTGCAAACGATTCTTTCTCGTTTTCCACTTCTGTCTTAATTTCACACGCACTGTTATAAGTCAGTTCGTAGTCCTCCCACAATCTGCCTATAATATTTTCAATATCGTTATTGAGTTTTTCACGTCTGTTTTCAAGTCTTGAAAGTTCCTGTTGCAAGTTCAGCAATTTATCAGTTAAATCCTTATTTGAATTTTGGATATTTTGAAGTGACGTTGAAATATCGCTTTTCTTCTTCTGAATACTCTCGATATAATTATTTATATCCGCCGTACTCTTTGCGATTTCTTCCGTCAGCTTGTTTTTGTCCTCAATCTGCTGTTTTAAACTTTCGTTTTCGGCACATATTCTTGTCTTATCCTGCTCTTTTTGTGCTATATCTTTTACGGAATTTGCAATATCATTCTTCTTTGTTTCAATATCTTTTTCGATAACTTTAATGTCTCTTTGCATATCTGCAAGTTTCATTGTGTTATTCATCAAGCTTTGTGACTTCTCATCTTTTTCCTCTGAAATTCGATTAAATTCTTCATTCAGTTTTTCCGCTTTGCTCTGTAAGTCATTACTTTCTTTTTCAAGATTTCTGACATTCTGCAAAAGCTCGGCAATATCATCCGAAGATTCCGACAGTTGCTTTTCAATCTGTCCAAGCTCTGCTTTATAGTTTTTCTCCGTATTACTTCCCGATTCAATCTTTTCTTCAAGATGTTTTTGTGTATTTTCCAGACGAAGTATCTCGTCCTCATACTCTCTCACAAGCGGAACATATGACGACAACTGATTATTTATAGTTCTCATATCATTTTCAATCTGCTGTTTTTTGTCGCCAACCTCTTTTATTTTAACTGACAAATCGTTTAATTCCGATGTAAGTGTTTTTATTTCAGTAGCTCTCGACAAAAATCCGCTTTGCTTATTTACGCTGCCGCCGGACATCGAACCGCCTGCGTTCAATATTTCGCCCTCAAGTGTTACAACTCTGAATTTATATCCGAAATATCGGCTCATAGCAATGGCATTATCCACATTATCAACCACAACGACTCTGCCGAGCAAACTTTTTATAATACCGTCGTACTTACTGTTATACTTTATAAGTTTACTTCCAAGTCCGATAAAGCCTTTTTGCTTGCTTATTTCGCCAACATTATCAAGTTCTCTGCCTTTTACAGCCGACACCGGCAAAAATGTTGCACGACCTGCATTATTTCTGCGAAGATAATTAATCGCCGTCTTTGCATCCTCTTCGCTCTCTACTATGATATTCTGCAACGCTCCGCCGAGTGCGATTTCAATAGCCGTAACGTATTCCTTTTTTACGTCCACAAGTCCCGATACAGTACCGTAAATTCTGATTTTTTTCAGTTCTTCGGCTTTAAGCACCGCCTTTACGCTCTTTGAATATCCCGCATAATCGTTTTCCATACCCTCAAGAATTTTCTTCTTTGAAGATTTTGAATTATACTCGACATTCATATTGTTAAGACTTGATGTAAGTTTATCGTTTTCGGATTTTAACTTATTTATGTTTTCGTTATGGCGGTTTATGGTTTCTTTCATCTTACCGCACTTTTCAGACTTTTCCGATATTTCCTTTTTGCAGTTTTCTATCTCCTGTTTTGTGTTTGAAACACCCTCGTTAAAGGTCTTTATTTCGGTTTCAACCACTTCTCGTCGTTCTATAAAACTGCTCCTCAAATTTTCAACACCGTTTATTTGCGCACGCTTTGTCGCAATCAAATTCTGCTTTTCGATAATATTGCCCTGCAGACTGTCGATTTCTTTTGAAAGAGTATCTTTCTGCTTTGCAATTTCGTCCTGTTCCTCTTTCATAGAATCGAACGCAGTAAGCATTTCTTCGGCATCTTTATTCTTTTCTTCAATCTCTGTCTTTTGCTTTTCTATACTGTTTTCGCGTTCAATATTTTTATCTTTTATGCTTTGAATTTCGTTATCAATTCTTTTAAGCATAAGCTCATTATTCTTTATGTTGTTTTCAAATAAAGAAATATGATTTTTGGTTTCCATATTCTTTGACTCAGCCTCACGAAGAAGTTTGTTCTGTTCCGCTATTTCGGTATCGGCTTGTTCACTTTCATTATAAAGCGATGTGATTTTTTGTTCTGTTTCCGATTCCGTTGCTCTGAGCTCGGCAAGTTCTTCTTCAACACTGTTATAAAGCCTGTCTGCCTCTTTGGCGGCAAGTCGGTTTTTGTCTATCGTTATAATGCTTAAATTTACGTCAAGTCCTTTATATTCTTCATAGTATGTCAAATACTTTCTCGCTTTTTCCGACTGACGTTTAAGAGGTTCTCGCTGACCTTCAAGTTCAGTCGTTATATCGGAAATTCTTACAAGGTTTTCTTCAACACCCTTTAGCTTTCGTTCCGCCTCTTCACGTCTGTACTTATATTTTGATATACCTGCCGCCTCCTCAAACAGACTTCTTCTGTCCTCGGCTTTGGTTGACAATATCTGCGACACATTACCCTGTCCGATAATAGAATAACCGTCACGTCCAAGACCCGTATCCATAAACAGCTCATGTATATCTTTCAAACGACAGTTCGAGCGATTAATTTGATACACACTTTCACCGCTTCTGAAAAGTCGTCTTGTTACAACAACTTCATCATAATTTATATCAAACAAATGACTGCTGTTATCAAGTACGAGACTCACTTCCGCAAAATTGACAGGCTTTCTCGTTTCTGTACCTGCAAAAATGACATCTTGCATATTAGAACCTCTGAGAGATTTTGCACTCATTTCACCGATAACCCAACGAATAGCGTCGGAAATATTACTTTTTCCGCTGCCGTTCGGACCTACGACCGCCGTTGAGCCTTCAACAAATTCAAGAATTGTTTTATCGGCAAATGATTTAAAACCTTGCAGTTCAAGTCTTTTTAATAGCAAGTACATCTCACCTCTCTTTTTTCCAAATTTTCATCTGTACATATCTTTACATCAATATTTTTCTCTTGTTTTAATTTAATTATATTGCACCGCTTATTACCGACTGCTTTTGAAACTTCTCTCGGATTTACATAAATATCTGCTATTTTACAGCCGTCTTTCAATTTACCGCATATAATATCATAATAAATACTGCTTTCGACAAGTTCACGAAATGAGCTGTGTACAGGTCCTGCAACAACAGAGCCGTTCTCGCTTATTTCATCGGTTGACTGTAAACCAACTCTTATAACAGTTATATTATTCTTTTCAAATTTCAATAAAAGCTGTTTTGCAAGATTAACTGCCTCATCAACCGACTGCGGTTTATATTTACCCGTAAGATACATTTTTTCAAGGAATGTGTCCTTTATGGTAAGCGTCGGATATATGCGCACAATATCAGGTTTCAGCTTTATTATTTCGTCTGCCGTATAAAGCGATTTTTCATCGGTATCCCCCGGCAAGCCTGTCATCATCTGAAGTCCGAGTGTAAACGGATATTCTTTTATCAGCTTTACCGCATTTATGACATCTTCTCTTGTGTGTCCCCTGTTTGATGATTTCAAAACACTGTCGTCCATAGACTGTACACCGAGTTCAATCGTTGTAACTCCGTATTTAAGCAGATTATCAAGTATTTCTTTATCTATATAATCGGGTCTGGTTGAAAGACGTATTCCGTCAATATCTCCTTTTTTAAGATATTCATTCGCAGCGGCTAAAAGTTCGCTTTGTTCGTTAATCGGTATACCGGTAAAACTGCCGCCGAAAAACGCCGCCTCTATACGTCTGTTTTCACTCGGCAAAGTTTTTAGGTATTCGCCTATAATGTTATGAACATCATCAGCTGTCACTTCTTTTTGTGTCCCCGTTATACGTTTTTGATTGCAAAAAACGCAATCAAACGGACAACCTCTGTGCGGTACAAATATCGGTATATTATACGTTTTCATAGTTACTGTACTTTTCCCATTGATTTAAGCAAAGTATGTGCCGCATTTTGTTCAGCCTCTTTTTTGCTGTGACCTGTTCCTTTATTTTTAGGAACATCATCGACAAGCACTTCAACTTCAAACACTTTGTTGTGATCCAAACCGGATTCGCCGATTGTTCTGTATGTGACTTTGCCCTGTGTACCTTTTTGAAGTGCCTCTTGTAGCATTGTTTTATAGTCGGCATATCCGTGACCTGTCACAACTTCGTTAATCGCCTCACGCATAAGGTCAATTACCCATTTTCTTGCCGTTTCCATACCGCCGTCAAGATAAATTGCCGCCAAAACTGCCTCAAATGCGTCTGAAACAATAGACGCTCTCTGACGTCCGCCTGTCATTTCTTCACCCTTACCAAGCAATATAAATTTGCTAAGCGAAATTTTCTTAGATATTTCGTTAAGCGACTGTTCGCAGACAAGCGTTGCACGATATTTTGAAAGCCAGCCCTCGTCAACATTCGGCAAACGTCTGAATATATAGTCACTGATTATAACACTCAAAACAGAATCGCCCAAAAATTCAAGACGTTCGTTATTTTCTTTTTTACACTCATTCGCATATGAGCTGTGTGTAAGTGCCGTTTCTAAAAGATTAACATTTTTAAATGTGTAACCGATTTTCTCTTGTACGTTTTTCATAACAGATTTCCTTTCTCTGTACATACACTGCTCTAAAGAGTGAACCGTTCACCGCTTAGAGCAATCCACATAACAGTAGAGGGTGCCTTAAAAAGACATCCTCTATTGTTTAAGTTTATTTAATTAATCTTCGTACTTTTTCATTACGATAGTTGCATTATGACCGCCAAATCCAAGTGAATTTGACATTGCAACTTTAACTTCCTGTTCTCTGCCCTTATTCGGAACTACATCCAAATCACAAGCAGGATCAGGTGTATTGTAATTGATTGTTGCAGGAATGTAACTATCTTTTATAGCCAATGCACAAACGATTGCCTCGACACCGCCTGCCGCACCCAAAAGGTGACCTGTCATTGACTTTGTTGAGCTTACTGCAACGTTCTTAGCCGCGTCGCCAAGAGCCTCTTTTATGGCTTGTGTTTCAAACTCGTCATTGTACTTTGTTGATGTACCGTGAGCGTTGATGTATGTTACATCTTCAGGCTTTAAACCTGCGTCTTCGATTGCAAGTGACATAGCCTTTGCACCGCCGACACCGCCCGGAATAGGGCTTGTGATGTGGTAAGCATCATCAGTTGCACCGTAGCCGACAAGTTCACAATAAATATGAGCTCCTCTCTTCTTTGCGTGTTCAAGTTCTTCTATAACTATAAAGCCTGCACCTTCACTTAGAACAAATCCGTCACGTTCTGCGTCAAACGGTCTTGACGCTGTTTTAGGATCGTCATTTCTTGTTGACATAGCTTTCATATTACAGAAACCTGCAAATGCAAGCGGACTTACAGCCGCCTCTGCACCGCCTGCGATGATAACATCGTTAGCACCGTGCTGAATATGTCTTAAAGCGTCACCGATAGCGTTTGTACCCGAAGCACAAGCTGTAACGATATTTTCATTTACACCTCTTGCTCCGTACTTAATAGCAATCTGTGCAGCGCCCATATTACCTATCATCATAGGAATAAAGAACGGACTTACACGTCCCGGACCTCTGTCAAGAAGTGACTTATGCTGTTCCTCAAGAGTATGGATACCGCCGATACCCGAACCTGTTATAACTCCGACTTTCCAAGGGTCTTCGTCTTCCATATTAAGACCAGAATCCTTAACAGCCTCATCAGCCGCTACCATTGCAAGCTGAGTATATCTGTCCATTTTACGAGCGTCTTTCTTCTCGATAAAATCAGTCGGCTCAAAATTCTTAACTTCACCGGCAATCTGTGTCTTAAAATCAGTTGCGTCAAAAAGTGTTACTTTATCAATACCGCATTTACCTGCTTTGATACCGTTCCAAAATTCTTCAACGTTATTTCCTATAGGGGTTACAGCACCTAAGCCTGTTACAACAACTCTTCTCATTTAGTTACCTCCTATTGTTTATCCTTATCTATATAATAAAATTAATTTCTTTTTTCAAAAAAATTTCATGCCTTGCACCAAGAGTATTGATACAAGGCACGACTTCGTATCTTACGCATGACTCTTAATATATTCAACTGCGTCGCCTACTGTGCTGATCTTTTCAGCATCTTCATCAGGGATTTCGATATCAAATTCTGTTTCAAGACCCATGATAAGTTCAACAACGTCCAATGAGTCTGCACCCAAATCGTCAACGAATGATGCTTCCAAAGTTACTTCATCTGCATCAACACTTAGTTGGTCAACGATAACGTTCTTTACTCTTTCAAATTCCATTATTCACTTGCACCCCCTTTCAGTAATGTTTATATAAATTCTAAACGAATTATATACATATTATATTACATAACAAGTCCGCCGTCAACATTTATTACTTGACCTGTAACGTATTTTGACATATCAGATGCCAAAAATGCAACAACATCTGCAATATTTTCAGTTTCTCCGAATTCCCCAAGCGGAATTGAATCAAGATATTTCTTCTTTACATCATCAGACAATACGTCTGTCATAGCAGAACGGATAAAGCCCGGTGCTACTGCGTTACATCTGATACCTCTTGATGCAAATTCCTTTGCTGTTGTCTTTGTAAGACCGATAAGACCTGCTTTTGAGGCAACATAGTTTGCCTGACCCGGATTACCCATAACACCTACGATTGACGCCATATTGATTATAGCACCGCTTCTTTGTTTCATCATAGGTCTTGCAACTGCCTTGATACAATTAAATGCACCCTTTAGATTTATATCCATAACAAGATCCCAATCGTCTTCTGACATTCTAATCATAAGACCGTCTCTTGTAATGCCTGCGTTATTAACAAATATGTCGATATGACCGAATTTATCCATAGTTTCCGATACAAGTTTCTGAACATCTTCGGTATTTCTTACATCGCCTTTAACAACTATACATTCTACTCCAAGCTTTTTAACTTCTTCACAAGTTTCGTCTGCATAATCCGATGAAGGAATATCGTTTATAACGATATTTGCACCGTGTGACGCAAGTTTTAGGGCGATTGATTTACCTATACCTCTGCCCGAGCCTGTAATTACCGCTGTTTTACCTTTTAACATTTCTTTATCTCCTCTCTGTTATGCGTTAAGACCTTCAAGAGTCTTTTCAAGTGACGCCATGTCCTCTACGTTAAACACCTTTACATCTCTTGAAACTTTCTTTATAAATCCGCTAAGTGCCTTACCCGGTCCGACTTCAACGAATGTATCAACTCCGTCTGCTATCATTCTTCTGATAGTTTCTTCCCATTTAACAGATGAAGATACTTGCTTGATTAAAAGCGGTTTAATATCTTCCTTTGAAGAAACGTAATCAGCAGTTACGTTTGTGATTACAGGAATTTGCATATCCTTAACTTCTACATTTTCAAGTTCTTTTGCAAGTTTTTCGCCTGCGCCTATAAGCATGGCACAATGGAACGGAGCTGAAACAGGAAGCTTTAAAGCACGTTTTGCGCCCTTTTCCTTTGCCAATTCACAACACTTATCCACTGCCGCAACTTCACCCGATACAACGATTTGACCAGGACAGTTAAAGTTTGCAGGTGAACAAATACCGACTTTTGACGCCTCTTCGCAGCAAGCGATAACGTCCTCTGCGGAAAGTGCGATAATAGCCGCCATAGCGCCTTTTCCTACAGGCACTTCCTCCTGCATATACTTACCGCGTTTTTTTACAAGTCTTACACCGTCGGCAAATTCCATTGAACCCGACGCAATGTGTGCAGTATATTCACCAAGGCTAAGTCCGGCAACAACGTCAGGCTTAATACCTTTTTCTTGCAATACTCTAAGTGCCGCAACGCTCATTGTAACGATTGTCGGCTGTGTGTTCTCTGTAATCATAAGAGTTTCACTGTCGCCGTTCCAAATCATATCCTTTATATCAAAGCCAAGTGCCTCACTTGCCTCGTCAAATGTCTTATCGGCAATCGGGAAGTTTTCGGCAAGTTCCTTACCCATTCCGACAGCTTGTGCGCCTTGTCCTGCAAATACAAATGCTAATTTACCCATTATATTTATTTTCCTTTCTTAATTTATCTAATAAGAAATTCTTATTTAAGTTTAGAAGTAATTGTTTCAATAACTGCCTCTGTACCGTCAAAATAACTCTTGATTATGTCTGCACAAGGTTGAATTTCGTGTACCATAGCGGCTGATTGACCAGCCATAAGTGAACCGGTTTGTGTGTCACCTTCTTCAAATGCACGTCTTAGACCGCCAACGCCAAGTGCTTCTATTTCTTCAAATGACGCACCTTGCTTTTCAAGTTTGTCATATTCACGAGTAAGTTTGTTTTTAAGTGCTCTTACAGGCGCACCTGTTGATCTGCCCGTAACAACCGCATCTCTGTCTTTTGCCTTTATAACGGCTTGCTTATAGTTATCGTGTGCGATACACTCTGTTGAGCAGATAAATCTTGTACCGACTTGAATACCGTCTGCGCCAAGTGCAAATGCCGCAACAGCACCTCTGCTGTCAGCTATACCGCCTGCCGCTACAACCGGAATACTTACCGCGTCAACAACCTGCGGTACAAGTACCATTGTTGTAAGTTCACCGATATGTCCACCTGCCTCTGTACCCTCTGCGACAATTGCGTCTGCACCGTCTTTTTCCATCTTCTTTGCCATTGCAACACTTGCAACAACCGGCATAATCTTAATTCCTGCCTCTTTAAGTGACGGTATGTATTTACCCGGATTACCGGCACCTGTTGCAACCACTGCCGGCTTTTCTTCTATAATAACCTGCATAACTTCTTCAACGAACGGTGACATCATCATTACGTTTACGCCAAAAGGCTTATCTGTCAGTGACTTTGCCTTTTGAATTTGCGCTCTTACAACGTCCGCCGGTGCATTTCCTGCCGCGATAAGTCCGATACCGCCGCCGTTTGAAACAGCTGCCGCAAGTTCGGCTGTAGCTACCCACGCCATACCGCCTTGAATAATAGGATATTCAATACCAAGCAATTCACATAATCTTGTCTTCATTTCTCTTCTCCCTTTCTTATTTAACGTATTTGTTTTACCACTCAATAAGTGCCGCACCCCATGTAAGTCCGCCGCCGAAGCCTACAAGTACAACCTTGTCGCCCTTTTTAATTCTGCCTTGCTGAACCGCCTCTGTAAGTGCAACAGGGATACAAGACGCTGATGTGTTACCGTACTTTTCAAGGTTCAAAAATACCTTTTCATCAGTGATACCCATTCTCTTTACGGCACTTTCAACAATTCTGTAGTTAGCCTGGTGAGGTACAACAAGTGCAATATCGTCCCAAGTCAATCCTGCACTGTTTACAACTCTTGCACTTGCGTCTGCCATTGCTTTAACGGCAAACTTCATAACAGCTTGTCCTGCCATCCAAATAGTATCTTTTCTGTGGCTTATTCTCTTTTCCGTTTCTTCTTCATCATTTCTGTATGCAAGACTTGTTATAGCGTGACCGCTTGAGCCGTCTGCACCGATGTCTGTTGCGATAATACCCTGTTCTTCACTTGCAGACACAACTGCCGCACCTGCCGCGTCACCGAACAATACGCAAGTTGCTCTGTCTTTATAATCTGTAGCCTTGCTTAATGTGTCGGCACATACTACAACGATATGCTTGTATGTTCCTGCTTTTATAAACTGTTCTGCGATAGTAAGACCTGTAACAAATCCCGAGCAAGCCGCATTATAGTCAAATGCCGCCGCATTTACCGCGCCAAGATTGCTTTGTACAACACAAGCACAAGCCGGTGTGAAGTAATCAGGTGTAACTGTTGCAAGCATTATAAGGTCAATATCCTCAGGTGTAAGTCCTGCATTTTCAATAGCACGCTTAGCGGCGATTGTTGCCATATCCGTTGTATATTCGTTGTCGGCCGAAATATGTCTTTCCTTTATGCCTGTACGTCTTGTTATCCATTCGTCGTTTGTATCAACAATGCTTTCCATATACGCATTGTCATATACCTTTTCCGGAACATATCCGCCTACACCTGTTATCTTTGCATTAATCATTACTCTTTTCCTCCATACAGTTTATATTATTAACTATTTCTTCTATTAAGTTTGTTTCAACAAATTTCTTTGCCTGTCTGATTGCAGAAAATACTGCTTTACCGTCTGATGAGCCGTGTCCTTTTATAACAGGTCGTTTTGTACCTAAAAGCGGTGCACCGCCGTATTCACGGTAATCCATAGACTGTTTAAACTCATTCAAGCCGCCCATTACAAATATTGCACCGATCTTTGTAAACAAGTTTTTCATAAATATATTTTTAACTTTCGTACTTACGACGTGTCCCATACCCTCAACGGTTTTAAGTATTACATTTCCGACAAAACCGTCACAGGTAATTACGTCAGCCGTACCTTCCATAACATCTCTGCCCTCAATATTGCCGATAAAGTTTATAGGTGCTTTTTTCAAAAGCGGGAATGTTTCCTTTGTAAGTTCATCGCCCTTGCCTTCTTCTTCACCGTTTGACATAAGTCCGACAGTCGGACTTTCAATTCCGAGTACATTCTTCATATATATACTGCCCATAATACCGAACTGAACAAGATTTTCAGGTTTGCAGTTTGTATTTGCACCGGCGTCTATGAGCATTTTCGGTCCTTTTGCACTCGGCAGAAGCGTTGCAAGTGCAGGTCTTAAAATCCCCTTTATTCTTCCGACAATAAGCAATCCCGATGCTAAGAGTGCACCTGTATTACCCATCGAAAGCATTGCATCCCCCTCGCCTTTTTTCAGCATATTTGCCGCAACGACCACCGATGCATTTTTCTTGCTTCTTACCGCCTTTGCCGGTTCTTCGTGGTTTGTTATCACTTCATCAGCATTCGCTATACTGATTTTATCATTTGGGTAGTCATATGCCGAAAGTTCCTTTTCGACAACCTCTTTTTTGCCGACAAGAACTATTTCCACATCAAGTTCCTTTACCGCTCTTACAGCCGCCTCGACAGGCGCCATAGGAGCATTGTCACCACCCATTGCATCTACTATAATCTTCATCTTTCCTCCGACTATTTCACATCAGTCATAACAAGGCTGAATTTTCCTCTGAATACTTCGTTCATATTTGCCTTTATGACAACACGAACGATATATCCTCCGTCTTTCACTCTCATAACGTCCGACTTGGCAATCAGTCTTTCCCCTGCGTGTGCCTCGTGCATATATTTCACATTTGCGATTTTCACCAACGCCGCCTTCGCATCAATAACGCTTAGCGCCAAATTTTCCGCAAAAGCATATATACACTGTCCTTTTATTATGTCAGTACCGTCAAAGGTCATCGTATCATCGGTTTTAAGCACCGATATTCCATCGTGATACAAGTTAAGGTCAAGCACTTCGCCAACCGCCGTATCCGCTACCAAACCTTCTTCCGCCACCGACTTTATTCTTTCACGATATTCTGCTATACCAAGTTCCGCTCTGTCAAAACGAATAGTGGACACGCTCACGTTACAAGCCTGTGCAAGTTCTTCGTCTTTCAAAAACGGATTTTGTTTTATTTTTCTGAGCAAATACTCATGACGTTTCTTTTTCAATATTGTTCTTGTCACTTTCAAGCGTTCCTTTCTATGTTTTTCGACATTTTATTAATTATTGTTAGTAGTAGGTACTAAATCAATAACCTCAATGATTATATACTATCGTTAATAACTTTGCAATATTTTCTTGCAAATAAACTTAAATATTGTTCAATATGTTTAAATATATTGTTCTAATATGTTCATAATTACCCAATAGATACAAAATATTGTGCTGTGTAGTCTGTTTAACACCTGCTACCAACACCATATTGTATCCGTAAATCATCATTTTTTATGATTATAAACGCAAAAACAGACAAAACAATAATGTTTTGTCTGTTTTTATATTGCATTTTATGGAATTATTTATCTGAATTGTCACATTTCTTGTAACAGAAGTCACAATTATTTTCAAGCGGTGCTTCACCCTTTTTGCTTCTGTAATCGTTGATTGCAGACTGAATAGCCTCTTCAGCAAGAACAGAGCAGTGAATTTTTTCTTTCGGAAGTCCGTCAAGTGCCTCCATAACCGCTTTATTTGTAAGAGCAAGTGCCTCGTCAACAGTCTTACCCTTAACCATTTCAGTTGCCATTGAACTTGTTGCAATAGCCGCACCGCAACCGAATGTCTTGAACTTAACGTCTTTTATAACATCGTCTTGAATATCCATATATATCTTCATAATATCACCGCACTTTGCATTGCCGACTTCACCGACTGCATTTGCGTTGTCTATCTGGCCTACATTTCTTGGATTTGAGAAATGGTCCATAACTTTTTCACTGTACATAATTAATTATCTCCTTTCTCTACACCCTCATATAAAGGTGACATATCTCTTAATCTTTGTATAATCGGAGGAAGTACCTCTACTACGTAGTCAACATCCTCCACTGTTGTTTCATCGCCTACACTGAGTCTTAGCGAACCGTGAGCAATTTCGTGAGGTAAACCTATTGCAATAAGAACGTGTGACGGATCAAGCGAACCCGACGCACAAGCACTTCCGCTTGACGCCGCAACGCCTTTCATATCAAGCATCATCAATATTGATTCGCCCTCAACATATTGGAATGAGAAGTTTACGTTGTTGCAAAGTCTGCCCTCGTCCTCAGGACCGTTAAGACGGCAATAAGGAATATTCTTTCTGATACCCTCAATCAATCTGTTACGCATTTTCTTTGCGTGTTCGATATTTTCATCAAGGTTTTCCGTTGCAAGCTCAAGTGCCTTTGCAAGACCTGCTATGCCTGCAAGATTTTCCGTTGCGGCTCTCTTTCCTCTTTCCTGTCCTCCGCCGTGAATAAGGTTGTCTATTCTTATACCGTTTCTGATGTACAACATTCCGACACCCTTAGGGCCATGGAACTTATGTGCAGAAAGTGAAAGCAAGTCAACACCTAAATCCCGCAAATCTATCTTCATATGTCCGATAGCCTGTACTGCGTCCGTATGGAAAATAACTCTGTGTTTCTTTGCAATTTCCGCAATTTCCTTAATTGGCTCAACTGTTCCGATTTCATTGTTAGCCGTCATTATTGAAATAAGTATTGTATTGTCCTTTATAGCGTCCTCAACAGCTTTCGGACTTACAAAACCGTATTCGTCAACATCAAGATAAGTAACTTCAAAGCCATGCTTTTCAAGATATTCGCAAGTGCTTAAAATTGCGTGATGTTCGATTTTGCTTGTTATAATGTGGTTGCCCTTCGACTTGTTTGCAAGTGCAATACCTTTTATCGCCCAGTTGTCAGCCTCACAACCGGAACCAGTAAAATAAATTTCGTTTACGTTTTTTGCATTAAGACTTTTCGCAACGCTCTCTCTAAGCTTATAAAGTGCCTGTTCGGCATCCCTGCCTATTTTATAGAATTTCGATGACGCATTGCCGTATATATCTGTATAATATGGCATCATTGCATCAAGAACTTCTTTTTTAAGGCTTGTAGTAGCATTGTTGTCCATGTATACTGAATTCATTAAAATCATCTCCTGTATTAAACTTGAACATTTGAATAACTGTTCAAGCATATTTTACTTCATATTTCCTACTTTGTCAATAGGTTTTGTAGATTTTCTTTCTTTTATTCTATACAAAATTTATGTCTGTTTTATATCATTGCTTTATTTAATATTCCAATTTTATTTATTGCTATACTTCTTATTTTGAGATATAATATATATTAACAATGTAGTTTTGAGGAGATAAAAATGAACATTACCGGTATTATAACAGAATACAATATTTTTCACAACGGACACAAATATCAAATTGACGAAATAAAAAAACATTCGGACGCAGTGATTGCCGTAATGAGCGGCAGTTTTGTACAGCGTGGTGACGTTGCGATAACGGATAAATGGTCACGTGCTAAAACGGCACTTTTGGGCGGTGTTGACCTTGTTATTGAACTTCCTGTATGTTATGCGTTAAATGCCGCACCAAATTTTGCGACAGGCGGTATTAATATTTTAAACGCACTCGGTGTTGTCAATAACATTTGTTTCGGCTCTGAATCAGGCTGTATCGATGAACTTATTTCTGCCGCAGAATTGCTTGAAAACGAAAACAGCGAAATATCCAAAAAAATAAAAAAATACGTTATGGACGGTATGAGTTATCCAAACGCACTCACAAAGGCATATTCCGCACTTATCCCGTCAGATATATTGTCTGAGCCAAACAACATTCTTGCAACGGAATATATTCGTGCATTAATCCGCTCTGACAGCAAAATCAAGCCTGTGACCGTAAAACGTCACAAAGCAGGCTACCACGACAGAAATTTGTATCAAAATATAGCAAGTGCGACAAAACTTCGTGAAATGAACAGAAACAATGAAAATATAAATGACTTTATACCATATAAATTAGAAGATATTAATTGCGACATTCCGTACAACATATCGAATTTGGACAGTGCAATCATTTCAAAATTACGTCTTATGACCGCTGAAGAATTGCAAAATATCAGTGAAGTTACAGAAGGGATTGAAAACAGAATTTTAAGCAGTGCAAATATGTCATACAGTTTTGAAACACTTGTCGAAAACGTGAAAAACAAGCGGTACACCACAAGCAAAATCAGACGTATGATAATCTCGGCTTTGATAGGCTTTACAAAGGATATATACTCCCCTATGCCACAGTATATCCGTATTCTCGGTATGAATAAGGTCGGTATGAAAATTTTAAAACAGGCAAAAGACACCTGCAAAGTTCCGATAATCACAAAAACAGCCGACTTTAAAGAACAAAGTCCGCAATTTAATCTTGATGTGCGTGCCACAAATATAGCAATGCTATGCAATCCCGTACCGACGCACCGTATCGGCAATGCGGATTTAAAGAAATCTCCTATTATAATGAAATAAAAATATTTTTTTCTTGCATTTGAACGCATTTTTTTAATATTTTTTAATTTTTTTGTAAAATACCCTTGCACAGTATGTTAAATTCTGATAAAATATATGTAATGGTTACGAAAAATTTGTAATAATATTTACGAATGTTATTCGTTTAAATATTATTCTATAATCGAAAGGATTGATATTTAATAATGGATAGAACTATACTCATTATTGAGGACGAACAGAAAATTAATGATATTCTTGCATTTTCACTCGGCAAAGACGGTTATAAGACTTTGTCTGCATTTGACGGCGTAAAAGGTCTTGAAATGGCACTTAAAGAAAACCCTGACCTAATTTTACTTGACGTAATGCTACCCGGAATGGACGGTTTTGAAGTATGTCGAAAAGTTCGTGAAAAATCACAAGTTCCTATTATTATGCTTACTGCCCGTGAAGACGAAGTTGACAAAGTTTTAGGTCTTGAGCTTGGTGCGGACGACTACATAACAAAGCCGTATTCAATGCGTGAACTTACCGCAAGAGTTAAAGCCAACCTAAGAAGAAGTACGGCACAGCCTGTTGTTGAGGAAGAGCCTGAAAATCAAAATACAATTAATTCGGGTGAGCTTTCAATCAATGTTGAAAGATATGAAGTTGCTAAGAACGGCGAAATTATCGATATAACACTTCGCGAATTTGAACTGCTTAAATTCCTTGCCATGCAGCCGGATAAGATTTTTTCTCGTGAGAAATTGCTTGAAAATGTATGGGGTTACGAATATTACGGAGATGTTCGTACTGTCGATGTTACGGTAAGACGTCTTAGAGAAAAAATCGAAGATGATCCGAGTATGCCTAAATACATTATCACAAAACGTGGCGTAGGCTACTATTTTAACAAATAATATTGAACTCATACACCCGAAACATTAATTTGTTTTGGGTGTTTTGTAGTATTTAAGTATTTATTATAGAAAGGTTTTTATTTTATGTTTAAAAGTATACGTTGGAAAATAACAGTTATATTTGTACTTCTTGTACTCGCCACGGAATTATTTATAGGCGGTTTCAATATTTTAGGCGTTATGAAACATTATCACGATGATTTTTCAAACAGCATTAATGAGGTATTCACCGAAGATATTAAAAACGACCTCCTTGCCGCCGCAAACGAAATAAGTATTCCTGCCGAAAGTACGGATACATCTATTGTTATAGAAGAAAATTCCCAAAGCAATATTAATTTAATCAACAATATCCTATCTTCCCACTCAGGCAAACTCGGAATTACATCATCAAGATATTACAATATTGTTGACGGTTCATCGGGCGAGATTTTATTTTCATCAAACGGCTCTACAACCACCGACGCAACTCCGTCACTTATGAATGCCCTAAACGGTACGGAATCGAAAGAAACAAAGCTTACTCAAAGCTATATGGACTACGCATTTCCGTTACACAACGGTGACACGGTAAAGTATGTTATATACATTAAAGATACTTGCCAAATGCAAAACAGCGTAACTCACAGCATGGTGACAATTCTTTTGATTTTGTTATTGGTATCTCTTATTATATCATCAATCGCGGGAAGTATTATTTCAAAGTCTATCACCGACCCTATCAAACAGCTTTCGGTACAGGCAAAAAAACTTGCGGCAGGTGATATAAACGCACTTCAAAAATCAGATTCAAAAGATGAAATTGCCGACCTTACAAACTCGCTTATCAATCTTGCTCACACAAGAAAGCAGTCCTCCGACCAAGCAAAAGGCGAAAAAATTAAGGTTGAAACCATTCTTCAAAATATGAATGACGGCATTATTGCATTTGACTTAAAAGGCAATCTTATCCATTTTAACCGTGAAGCAAAGAAACTTCTTAACCGTCAGTATCTTGACGATATTAGATTTGACCGTTTCTTTAAAGAAATCAATGCAAACATCACGCTTGGCGATTTGCTTTATATGAATCCCGACGGTTCTGTTGAACGTGAAATCAAGCTTGCAAACCAATATTTACGTTTAAACTTTGCACCGTTCAAGGCTGATAACAAAGTCGGAGGTATCATTGTCGTTATACACGATGTTACAAAGCAGGAAAAACTTGAGCAGTCACGTCGTGACTTTGTTGCGAACGTGTCGCACGAACTTCGTACACCGCTTACAACAATCAAGTCTTACTCCGAAACACTTGCCGATATGCCCGATGTTGACAGAGAATTGCAAGTACGTTTTCTTGACGTTATCGCGTCCGAATCTGACAGAATGGCAAGAATTATAAGCGACCTGCTTACCCTATCGGAGCTTGACGAAAACCAAACATTCACAAAACCGCCGGAGCCAATCGACATTCGTCAAATGCTTGAATCAATCGTTGAGCGTATGTCGCTTACGGCAAAGAAGAAAAATCAGACTTTGACATATCACCCTATTAATGAAGTGCCTATTATATCCGGCGATCACGACGGTTTGGAACGCGTTATTATAAATATCGTCAGCAACGCAATGAAATACACACGCGAGGGCGGTACTATCGAAGTATATTCAAGCAAGGTTTATAACGACATTTGTATCAAAGTAGCCGATAACGGTATCGGAATACAAGAAGATAAACTTCCGCACATTTTCGACCGTTTCTACCGTGTAGACAAGGCTCGTTCGCGTGACACAGGCGGTACAGGTCTTGGTCTTGCCATCGCAAAACAAACGCTTGAATCATCATTTAACGGTAAGATTAAAATATCAAGTGAATTCCACAAAGGAACTGAAGTAACTATCACTATTCCTGTCAGTGAATAAGGAGGCTTATTGAAGTGAAACGTTTTCCTATAAAAGTTATTTTACTTTCATTGTTTATAGTAATAAACCTGACCGTTATTTGTACATTCCCCACTTCTATGTCCGATAACGATTCTGAAGAGGTTGTAAACAATCTTGTTACTTTTTTGAACAAAAACGATATAACCGTTTCTCCGACAATTATTGATAAAGAAACAAAAAAAGTTTCTTCTGCCACACTGCAAAATTTTATTGAAGACAGAGATGCTTTTGCAAAAAATATTTTAGGAGCAAAAAAAGAAGTAACAAAAAACGGCGAAACATACACAGCAAATGAAAATCAAGTTATTTTTGACGGCAATAAGTTTTCTTTTGTACCGAAAACACCTGTTGCATTGTCCGAAACGCACGGCATAGATGCGGTTAATGCCTCAAAGAAAGGTAAAAAAATCGCCGCTTATTACGGTTTCGACAGCCAAAACGCTTTGATTGTTTCATCTGATGACAACGGAAAATATCATATTTTTATGACTTACACAATAGAAAATTTACCTGTCTTTAATGACTATATGACATTTGATATAACTTCCGCCGGTCTTATGGGTTTTAGCGGTGTATGGTTTACGCAAAATTCACTCGGTGAATATCGTAATGCAAAAAGTGTTACCGACGCTCTGCTTGAATTTTCAGCAAGTAAAGATAAGCCTAATAAAAAAATCGAAATAAGTGATATTACACTCGGATATAATATCGTTGATTTTGACACCTCCCCTACCGAACTTCAGCCCGTATGGAGAATAACATTGAAAGACGGCTCAAAATATTATATAAACGCATAAAAAATGCACATCTGACAGATGTGCATTTTCTTTATTATTACTCAAACAAAATATCTTTCTTCTCTAACAATTCATCATTTTCAAGAACATCTTTTTCAAACTTTTCAACACCCAAGCGGTCTATCGCAACGCCAAGACGTTCTTTTTGATTTGCGTTAAGTTTAAACCAAATCATTGTCTTTTCAAGTATCGGTGCAATTTCTTCTTCCGAAACGAACTTTGAAAGCGGTGTACCCATTCTTGATTTTTTACCCCATGTACCGCCTACATATATTTGATAAACGACTTCATTATGCGGTTTCACTGCCTTAAACGGACATTTGCTTTCACTGCACACTCCGCAAGTCTTACAGACATTTTCATCTATAACCATTTTACCGTCAACAAGTTTAGCGGCTTTTGACGGACATGATTTTTCAATCATACAAACTTTACAGCCTTTGCAATCTTCCGAATTGTACTTAGGTATTCTGTGTCCTTCGATACCAAAATCGTTCAACGCAGGCTTTACGCAACTGTTCGGACAGCCGCCTATACCGATTTTAAACTTATGCGGCAATTTTATATCAGCCCAGCCTATGTAATATTCATCATAAAGTTTTGCGGCAAGTGCGTGAGTGTCATAATTGCCGTAAACACAGGTTGTACCCTTACATGATGTAATCGGGCGGATTTTATTTCCCGTCCCGCCGAATTTAAGTCCATGACTTTCGGCATAATCAATCGCATCTTGTACGTTTTCATACGGAATACCCTGAATTTCAAGCCCAAGACGTGTTGTAGGAATTACTTTACCGTTACCGAATTTACTTGATATTTCCGATACGGTTTTTAAATCGTCCGGAGAAAATACAGTTCCGCGCGGTACAATTCTTCCCGAAAAATTTTCAGTACCTCTGTTAATCAAAAAGCCTTTTCCCTTTACCTCCGCTATCTGTGCAGGTTTCAATTTTGCCATACAAACACCTCTCTCATTTTCTCTTATAAAATTACAATAATTTTATCACGGCACAAATTTCTTGTCAATCAATATTCGGCTTAATCTAAATTTTTTCCATAGAAAAAGCATAGTTGATAATTATTTCCCAAATTATCTCTATGCTTTTTTTACTATTTCACTTTGATATTAACCGTTGCATTTGTTCCTATAATATTTTCAAGCGGTATATCGGAATTTACCAACTTTATCTTAATCGGTATAAGCTGAGTTGTTTTTGTGTATGTACCGGAAGTTGAGAAACTTGTTGTCTGTCCCGTAAGTGCATTATTTGTAATGCTGTTCACCTGCGTTACAATGCCCTCAAATTTTTGTGAACCGTATGCGTCAAGCGTTATTTTGACCGACTGACCTTCTTTTATTTTGGTTATATCCGTTTCTTCGATATTCGCACCGATATACATATCATATGTATTTGCCACATAACCCATAACATCGGTTGTAAGAACATAGTCACCCCTCTCGGCGTCAACTTCTATGAACTTTCCGTTTGACGGCGATTTAATATACGGACCGCCGTCCACACGTCCCAATATCTCGCCTGACTTAACGTATTTGCCGACATAGGCATTAAACTTAAGTACCTGTGTCTTTTAAATCTCCGTTAGCCTTGTCAAATCGTTTAAATTCAAAATTCTGCGAATTAAATGCTCTTGTTACAAGCATACCTTCTATATTTTCACGACTGACCAAGTTAAGCTTATCAACAAGTTTTTGCATGAGCGTCATTTTAGGCATTGCCACAAGGAATATAAACACTATCAAAATCACTATTGCCGACAGTGAAACAATTATTATCCACGAAAGCTCCTTACTGTTTTCAAGAGCCTTAACAGCACCGCCAACGCCCAAAATCGGTGCATAAAACACCATCCTGATAAGCATAACAAGCAAATTTTGAATTTGCGTAATATCGTTTGTCGTACGCGTTATAAGTGACGCGGTAGAGAATTTATCAAATTCGGCATTTGAGAACAGTTCCACCTTTTTATACACGTCTTTTCGCATATCTCTCGAAACCTTAGCCGCAACATTGCCGCAAGATAGACTTCCACTCCGTAATTGTTAATACAGTTTACTTAATATTTTATGGTTTTGATCAAAAAAAAAAAAAAAAAAAAAATAACAGCACATCAAAAGTGCTGTTATTTTCATAATTTTTTAGTGTTTGCCGTGGCATTTACCTGCCATGGCACAGTTGCTGCAACCGCAGCCACAGGAGGATTTGCCCTTCTTTTTATCTTTTATCATCTTATTGATGATAAGTACAACTACCGCAACAAGTGCAATACACACAATTATTGTAGATAAATTATTCATTAACCATGTCATTTTAAAACCCTCCTTATATCATTTGTCTTATATTGTTTTACGCTGATACTGATCTTTGAGTTTTTAAAGTGTTTGATTCTTTATAAGGCTTAAACAGCATATAGCAGATAAATGCAATTATAGCGATTGCAAATATAAGACCGATTACGTTTACACTGCCTGTAACAAGCAAACCTATTTGATAAATTACAAGTGCGATTGCGTAAGCGAATACACACTGATAGCCGATTGCGAATGCAGTCCACTTAGCATTATTCATTTCACGCTTGATAGCTCCCATTGCGGCGAAACAAGGTGCGCAAAGCAGGTTGAATACAAGGAATGAATATCCGCTGATTGGGATAAATTTCTGAGCCATATTCTGATAAACAGAACCGTCGCCTGCACCGTAAAGAATACCCAATGTACCAACGATATTTTCCTTAGCAACAAGACCTGTAATTGATGCAACTGTTGCTTGCCAGTTACCCCAGCCAAGAGGAGCAAATATCCAAGAAATTGCTTTACCGATTGTTGCAAGAATTGAGTAGTCGATTTGGTCTTCTGTAAGCATTGTGAATGCTCCGTCTACAAAACCGAAGTATGTCGTAAACCATACAAGGATTGTTGAAAGAAGAATAATTGTTCCGGCTTTCTTAATGAATGACCAGCCTCTTTCCCACATTGAACGAAGTAGGTTTATAACTGTAGGCATATGGTATGCAGGAAGTTCCATAACGAACGGAGCAGGATCGCCTGCAAACATCTTTGTCTTCTTTAGCATAATACCCGAAATGATAATTGCAGCCATACCGATGAAGTATGCTGATGTAGCAACCCAAGCCGAACCGCCGAAGATAGCACCGGCAATCATTGCAATAAACGGAGTCTTAGCACCGCAAGGTATAAATGTTGTTGTCATTATAGTCATTTTTCTGTCACGGTCATTTTCGATAGTTCTCGATGCCATAATACCCGGAACACCGCAGCCTGTACCGATAAGAATAGGGATAAATGATTTACCCGAAAGACCGAACTTACGGAATACTCTATCCAATACGAATGCAATACGAGCCATATAACCGCAAGATTCAAGGAATGCAAGCAAGATGAACAATACAAGCATTTGAGGTACGAAACCAAGTACGGCACCGACACCGGCAACTATACCGTCAAGGATAAGTCCCTTTAGCCAGTCTGCACAGTTGATTGCGTCAAGTCCGTTTTCAACAAGTACAGGGATACCCGGTACCCATACACCGTAATCGGCAGGATCAGGTTCTGCACATTCGTACTTATCATAAACGCCAACCGAGTCAAGAAGATCATCATATGTAGCAGTATCTTCTTCATCAGCCATTGTTTCTTCATCAACTACTGTATATTCAATTTCGTCAAGGTTCTTTACATCTTCAACAAATGCAGCAAGTTCTGCCTTAGCAACTTCAGGATCAAAATCTTCTGATTCTGTATCAAGTGCCTCTGCAACTGCGTCTGTATCAATACCCTGTTCGCTTGCAGCGTCAATATAACCGTTTACTATATCTGACGCACTTGTGAATTCGTCAGCAGCCTCTGTGTAAGCAGATGAACCGATACCGAACAAATGCCAACCGTCACCGAACAATCCGTCGTTTGCCCAGTCTGTGGCACTTGAACCTACTGTTACCATTGCTATGTAATATACAAGGAACATTACAACTGCGAATATCGGAAGTCCCAACCATCTGTTTGTAACAATTCGGTCAATCTTATCAGATGATGAAAGCTTACCGGCACTCTTCTTTTTATAACAGCCCTTAATAAGTTCTGCTATGTAAACATATCTGTCGTTTGTTATGATACTTTCTGCGTCATCGTCAAGTTCATCCTCTGCCGCTTTAATATCATTTTCAATATGTGACAATTTTTCCTGCGGAATATTAAGTTGTGCAAGCACCTTTTCGTCACGTTCAAAAATCTTTATTGCATACCATCTCTGTTGTTCTTCCGGCATATCGTGAAGAACAGCCTCTTCGATATGTGCTATTGCGTGTTCAACAGGACCCGAGAACTCGTGCTTTGGAATTGTCTTACCGTTTTTAGCGGCTGAAACAGCTTCTTCGGCAGCTTCCGTAATACCTGTACCCTTTAGAGCAGATATTTCAACAACTTTACATCCAAGCTGACGGGATAGTTCCTGAATATTAATCTTATCGCCGTTTTTCTTGACAATATCCATCATATTGACTGCGATAACAACCGGAATACCCAATTCTGTAAGCTGAGTTGTAAGATATAAGTTTCTTTCAAGGTTTGTACCGTCTACAATATTAAGTATTGCGTCAGGTCTTTCGCCGATAAGATAATTTCTTGCAACAACTTCTTCCAATGTATATGGAGAAAGTGAATAAATACCCGGAAGGTCAGTGATGACAACACCGTCATGTTTCTTTAATTTACCTTCTTTTTTCTCGACCGTAACACCCGGCCAGTTACCTACGAATTGATTAGAACCTGTAAGAGCATTAAATAGTGTTGTCTTACCGCAGTTCGGGTTACCCGCAAGGGCAATTCTTACATTCATTCTTAAATTCCTCTCTTTCACAATTTAATTCAGTACATTAATGAATATACCAAAATTATTCAACTTCAATCATTTCTGCGTCGGCTTTTCTCAATGAAAGCTCATAACCTCTTACTGTGACCTCAATCGGATCACCAAGCGGTGCAACCTTACGAATATGCACTTCAGCACCTCTTGTGATACCCATATCCATAATTCTGCGTTTTACCGCACCTTCACCGTGCAATTTGACTACCTTTACAGTATCGCCGATTGCTGCCTGTTTAAGTGTTTTCATTTTCGCTGTACCTCCCTTTAATTAAATCATAATTTTTTGTGCCAGTTCGTTGCTGATTGCAACTCTGGTTTCTTTTACATTTACAATTACGTTTCCGCCAAGTTTACTGATTATCTTGACGTGTCCTCCAACAACAAAACCAAGATTTTCAAGATGTTTTTTTACTTCCGGCTTTCCGCCAATCTTTTTAATTATGTTGTCTTCATCAACATCTACCAGTGTTAAAGGCATCATAAATTTACCTCCGTTCTGGTTAGCATTCGTATAAATAAAAACTAACCCCAAGAATATAGTTTTTGGTTAGCACTTTCTAACCATTAGTTAGTTTATCAAAACTAACCTTTCTTGTCAAGTGTATATGTCATATCTTTTTTACGCGTCAACTTTAAAAATTGTTGTTCATTTTGCACAAAATGTTGTATCCCGCCTTATTTTTGCTCATTTTTTATTCGTTCCTAAAATTTGTTAGCCTAATCTTACTGTTTTAACCTAAAAAAAATATCGGAATTTTTTTAAAAATATTCAATATATTTTTTGACAATCGCAATTTATTGTGATATAATATCTTTACTACTACAATATGTACACATTTTCACACAGAAAGGTGTTAAACTATGATAATCAAAGAGTCGGCCGAAAACTATTTGGAGGCCATACTTATGTTAAAGAACAAAAACGGTTATGTTCGCAGTATTGATGTTGCTCATCATCTTAACTTCACAAAGCCGAGCGTATCCGTTGCAATGAAATCCTTTCGTGAAGAAGGCTATGTTACCGTTGATACCGACGGCAATATCACTCTTACCGACAAAGGTATGGAGATTGCTCAAAAAATCTATGAACGTCACCAGGTTATTGCCAAGGCTCTTATTGCCCTCGGTGTCGATGAAGAAACTGCATATGATGACAGTTGTAAAATAGAGCATGATTTAAGTGATATTACTTTTCAGAAAATCAAAGAATATTTTCTTAGTCACACAAATGAAAATATATGATTTGTTTTAGCAATATTATCTAAATTATTTCGTCTTTTATCTGCTTATTAATGTACTTCGACAATTCTCATACCAATATAGTATGAATCGTTGACAAAAGTATGTTCAATATGGTATAATCAACGTGGTTAGAAACAGCTAACCATACAGTAAAAACTTACTTTTAGCTAACTTTTTGCTAACTGTAAAACACTATCAGTTCACAACTGTTTACAAAACAGTTGAATATATTATGGGAGGTCAAAACAAATGACAGATTTCGAACAATGGAAAGGATTTGAACAAGGTAAATGGTGCGATGATATCGACACTCGTGATTTCATCCAGATGAACTACACACCATATGATGGCGACGAGTCATTCCTTGCAGGTCCAACAGACGCAACAAACAAGCTATGGGGTAAACTTCAAGAGCTTCAGAAGCAAGAAAGAGCTAAGGGCGGCGTACTTGATATGGATACTCATATCGTTACAGGTATCAACGCTCATAAGCCAGGATATATTGACGAAAGCATGAAAGACCTTGAAAAGATCGTAGGTCTACAGACAGACAAGCCTCTTAAGCGTGCATTTATGCCTTTCGGCGGTATTAAGATGGCAGAAGAAGCTTGCAGCACATACGGTTATGAGCCGGACCCTGAACTTCACAAGATTTTCACTCAGTATCACAAGACACATAACCAAGGTGTTTTTGATGTATACACACCTGAAATGCGTGCAGTTCGTAAGAACAAGATTATTACAGGTCTACCTGACACATACGGCCGTGGCAGAATCGTAGGCGACTATCGTAGAGTTGCTCTTTACGGTATTGATATGCTTATCGCAAAGAAACAAGAAGATTTCGTTGAATGCCAAAGTGAATCAATGTTTGAAGATGAAATTCGTCAACGTGAAGAAATCACAATGCAAATCAACGCTCTTAAAGAAATGAAGACAATGGCTGAATCATACGGATTCGACATTTCAAAGCCTGCTAAGGACGCAAGAGAGGCTTGTCAATGGCTATACTTCGGTTATCTTGCAGCTATCAAGACACAGAACGGTGCTGCAATGAGTGTTGGCAGAGTATCAACATTCCTTGATATTTATATCCAACGTGACCTTGACAACGGTACTCTAACAGAAGAAGAAGCTCAAGAACTTATCGACCATATGGTTATGAAGTTCCGTATGGTTAAGTTCGCTCGTATCCCATCATACAACGAACTATTCTCAGGTGACCCGGTTTGGGCTACACTTAATGTTGGCGGTAAAGGTGTTGACGGCAGATCAATGGTTACAAAGAACGACTTCCGTTTCCTTCACACATTGGAAAACATGGGTCCTTCACCTGAACCAAACCTAACAGTTCTTTACTCATCAAAGCTTCCTGAAGCATTCAAGCGTTATGCTGCTGCTATTTCAGTTCGTACAAGCTCAATTCAATACGAAAACGATGACGTTATGCGTGTTACTTGGGGTGATGACTACGCTATCTGCTGCTGCGTATCTGCAACACAAACAGGTAAAGAAATGCAATTCTTCGGTGCAAGAGCTAACCTTGCTAAGTGTCTTCTATACGCTATCAACGGCGGTATAGACGCAAGAACAAAGGTACAAGTCGGCCCTGAATACAGACCAATCACTTCTGAATATCTTGATTATGATGAAGTTCTTGACAAGTATGACAAGATGATGGATTGGCTTGCAGGAGTTTATGTACGTACACTAAACGTAATTCACTATATGCACGACAAGTATTACTATGAAGCAGCTGAAATGGCTCTTATCGATACAGATGTACGTCGTACATTCGCAACAGGTATCGCAGGTTTCTCACACGTTGTTGACTCACTTTCAGCTATTAAGTACGCTAAGGTTAAGACAGTTCGTGACGAAAACGGCGTTGTAGTTGACTTTGAAACAGAAGGCGACTTCCCTCGTTACGGTAACGATGATGACCGTGCTGACGAAATCGCAGTATGGCTACTAAAGACATTTATGGCTAAAATTAAGAAGTGCCACACATATCGTAACTCAGAGCCTACAACATCAATCCTTACAATCACATCAAACGTTGTTTACGGTAAGGCTACTGCATCACTTCCTGACGGACGTAAAGCAGGTGAACCACTTTCACCGGGTGCTAACCCATCATACGGTGCAGAACAAAACGGTTTGGTTGCATCACTTAACTCAGTTGCTAAATTGCCATATGAGTATGCTCTTGACGGTATTTCAAATACACAAACAATTAACCCTGACGCTCTTGGTCACGAAGAATCAGAACAGGTTACAAACCTTGTAAACGTTCTTAACGGTTACTTTGATCAAGGTGCTCACCACCTAAACGTTAACGTATTCGGTAAAGAAAAGCTTATCGACGCTATGGAACATCCTGAAAAAGAAGAATACGCTAACTTTACAATCCGTGTATCAGGTTACGCAGTTAAGTTTATTGACCTTACTCGTGAGCAACAGCTTGACGTTATCTCAAGAACTTGTCACGCATCAATGTAATTTGATATGATAGGACACATTCATTCAACTGAAAGTTTTGGTGCCGCTGACGGACCAGGCGTAAGATTTATAGTCTTTATGCAAGGTTGTCATATGCGGTGCCGCTACTGTCATAATCCGGATACCTGGAAAATGGACGGCGGAGATGAAGTAACTGCCGATGAGATTTTAAAACGTGCATTGCGTTTTAAACCTTATTGGGGTAAAGACGGCGGTATTACCATAAGCGGCGGCGAACCGTTATTACAAATTGATTTTGTAATTGAATTGTTCAAAAAAGCTAAAGAGCTTGGTATTAATACTTGTATTGATACTGCCGGTAATCCTTTCACAAAGGAAGAACCCTTCTTCAGCAAGTTTGAAGAACTTATGAAATATACCGATTTACTGCTTCTTGATTTGAAAGAAATCAACCCTGCCCGCCATAAAGACCTAACAGGTTTTGATAATTCAAATATTATCGAAATGGCAAAGTATCTTTCTGAAATCAATAAGCCTGTTTGGATAAGACACGTTCTTGTTCCTGAACACAGCGATTTTGATGAAGATTTAGACGCTTTGGGTGATTTTATTGATACACTTTCAAATGTAGATCGTGTAGAGATTTTACCTTATCATACACTTGGTAAATTCAAGTGGGAGAACTTAGGTATTCCTTACACTTTGGAAAGTATATCTCCCCCATCTGCCGAACGTATCGAAAATGCTAAAAACAGAATTCACGCAGGTATCAGAAAACAGTAATATATAAGACGGAGCATATGCTCCGTCTTTTTTGTTGCTATTAAAACGATTGGGTATTGTTGTTCATTATAACACCCCAAACTTTTACGCATACAAAAAGCCGTACAGCTTTAGTCTGTACGGCTCATATTTAGCTATAAATTCAATTATTTAATAACTCTGACTCTTATAACAGCGTCAATTTGATTTAGCTTTTCAATAGCTTCTGCAGGGATTGCGTGGTCAGTATTGATGATTGTATATGCAAGCTCACCCTTTGACTTATTAATCATATCTGAGATATTCACACTTGAAAGTGCCTCTGTAAACTTAGCGATAACATTCGGAATATTTTTATGTGCAATAGCAATTCTTCCGATATTGTCTTCAGGAAGTGAACAATTCGGGAAGTTTACCGAATTTAGGATATTACCGTTTTCAAGGTAATCAGCCAATTCCTGAGCAGCCATAACTGCACAGTTATCTTCTGATTCGGCAGTTGACGCACCAAGGTGAGGAATGTTTATAATACCGGGTTGGTTAACTGTTTCACTGTCAGCAAAGTCAACAACGTACTTAGCAACCTTACCGTCAGCCAAAGCCTTTTTAATATCCGCATTATTTACAAGACCGCCTCTTGCAAAGTTAAGAATTATAACACCGTCTTTCATTTGTGCGATTGTTTCGGCGTTAATTGTATTTCTTGTTGAATCCATTAGCGGAACGTGAATTGTTATGTAATCTGCCGCCGCATAAACTTCTTCAGGGCTGTTAGCCTTTTTAACGTGTCTTGAAAGTTTTAAAGCAGAGTCAACCGACAAATAAGGGTCATATCCGATAACCTCCATACCCAAAGCATAAGCCGCATTTGCAACAAGAATACCGATAGCACCTAAACCGATTATACCAAGAGTCTTGCCCTTAATTTCGCAGCCTGCGAAGTTTGACTTACCCTTTTCAACTTGCTTGTCAACGTCATCGCCTGTAAGTGTATTTGCCCATGCAACACCGCCAATAACATCTCTTGATGCCAACAACATACCCGCAATAACCAATTCCTTAACAGCATTTGCGTTTGCACCGGGAGTATTGAATACTACGATACCTTTTTCACTGCACTTGTCAATCGGAATATTATTTGTTCCCGCACCTGCTCTTGCAACTGCCTTTAGTGATTCAGGCAATTCCATATCGTGCATTTTAAAACTTCTAAGAATGATACCGTCTGCGTCAACATTGGCATCATCAGTTATTTTATAATTATCATTAAGTTGGTCAAGACCACATTTAGCTATCTTATTAAGTGTCAATATATTGAACATTGTCTAATCTCCTTTTCATTTATATAAAACACCCGAATAACTTCGGGTGCAATATAATTACATATTCTCTTTCTCGAATTTCTTCATAAATTCGACTAATTTCTCTACTCCCTCTACAGGCATAGCATTGTAAATGCTTGCTCTCATACCGCCGACTGTTCTGTGGCCCTTTAGGTTTACAAAACCGGCAGCCTTCGCCTCTGCAACGAACTTAGCGTCAAGTTCTTCATTACCTGTTACAAACGGTGCGTTCATAAGTGAACGATCCTCCGGAACTACTGTACCCTTGAACATCTTTGATGAATCAAGATAATCATAAAGAATTTTAGCTTTCTTTTCGTTGATTTCCTGAAGTGCCTTAACTCCGCCTTGTTCCTTTATCCATTCAAGAACAAGCTTTAGCACATATATTCCGTATGTCGGAGGAGTGTTGTACATTGAGCCGTTGTCGGCATGTGTCTTATAGTCAAGCATTGTAGGAGTAATATCCATTGCGTCGCCTATAAGGTCCTCACGAACGATTACAATCGTTACACCTGCAGGTCCAAGGTTCTTCTGTGCACCGGCAAACAGTAAACCGAACTTTGAAACGTCGATTTCCTCTGACATTACGCATGATGAAATATCTGCGATAAGAGGAACGTCGCACTGCGGAAGTTCTGTATATCTTGTTCCGTAAATTGTGTTGTTGTAGCAGATATAGAAGTAATCTGCATCGCTTGAAAATGTTGATTTATCAAGCTTTGGTATGTATGAAAAAGTTTTATCGGCAGAAGATGCAACTCTGTTGACTGTAATGTATCTTTCAGCCTCGGCAGCTGCTTTCTTCGCCCACTGACCTGTTATAACATAATCAGCTTTCTTATTCTTGGACGCAAGATTTAGCGGAATCATAGCAAATTGTGTTGAACCGCCGCCTTGCAAGAACAATACTTTGTAATTATCAGGAACGTGCATAAGTTCTCTTACAAGAGCTTCAGCACTGTCGATAATATCTTGATAGTCCTTAGATCGGTGGCTCATTTCCATAACGGACATACCGCTTGTACCGTACTCCAGCATTTCAGTTTGCGCCTTCTTCAATACTTCCTCAGGCAGCATTGATGGTCCGGCTGAAAAGTTATAAACTCTACTCATTTTTTTAGCCTCCAATATATATAATATACATATTATTATATATCAAAATTCCCTTTCCGTCAATACATATTGACCAAACTCCGATAAAAATTTAACATAATTTCTCTTTATTTTTACATCACTTTGTATAATTCTCTATTGCACTTGCGATTGCCCACGCGATTTTTGACTGATATTCGTCACTTGCAAGTTTTTTCTCCTCGTCCGGATTTGACAAAAAACCACATTCTATAAGTATTGCGGGCATAGGCGGATTTTTCATTAAAAATAATCGTTCATCTGCGGTCTTTACCGCGTGCATTTCCGCCCCCGTCACCTCGCTCATTTTATTTTGAATACTTTTTGCAAGCCTCTCGATTTCGGGGTGATTTTTGTCGTAAAATATGTGCAGACCGCTCACTTTTTGGTCACCGAACGAATTCATATGTATGCTCACAAAAATATCTGCGTGACTGTTTTTCATAATATCTAACCGTTTGTTCATATCCGATACTTTCATTTTGCGAATAGTCTCGGCATTTTCGTCCTGTAAACCGCTGTCGCCGCTGCGTGTTAAAATCACTTCAAAGCCTTTGCTTTCAAGCACTTCCTGCAATTTCTGAACAATCGCAAGATTAATGTCCTTTTCCACCACTCCGCTCACACCCACTGCCCCACCGTCAGGATCGCCGTGTGGGGCGTTAGCATTATGCTTTAAAATTTCCAATGAATATCTATTTCTCGTTCTTTCGTTTCCAGATTTAACGCTCCTACATACACTTTGTCAATCAATTCATGTACAAGTTCAAATGTTAGTTTGTCAATATTCTTATATTTTTCTAATATCATTTCCCGACTGAGTGTAGTTTTCTTTTCGGTTGATAATCCTATACATTCCTTTTCAATTAACTCAAGCCGTTCATTATAATTACTGAGTTCGGAATTGAAACTGCCACTTAAAATTTTAAATTGTTCATCACTTACAATTCCGCTTAATTTATCTTTATAAAGCTGTACAGAGTCATTTTGTAATTTTGCGATTTTATTTTCAATTTGTCTCTTTTCTTCCTGCAATGTTGAAAGCCGATTTTGAGAATCTCGTTTCTTTTGAAGTTTTATCTCGTTTTCATCAAAATACGTTTCAGACATTTTATGCAATTCTTTTAAAATCAAATCTTCTAAATCAATCTGCCTGATACTGTGTGTATTATTGCATACTCCAGCGCTATTCTTTACTGTACGACATCTGTAATACTTATATCGTTGTTTACTGCATTGATAACTCATTCTCCACATTCCCGAACCACATTCTTTACAAAATACAATTCCTCGAAGTGGATTTATTTCGTATGTATTGCTTTTAAACTGCTTATCATTTCCCTGTCGATTTTTTAAGCGATCTTGCACTGCATTCCATAATTCTTCATCTATTATCGGTTCATGCATATTCGGAACAACTATCCATTCACTTCTTGGTAATTTAATTCGTTTCTTATTTTTATAAGAAATATTTGTTGTTTTACCTTGAACGATTGCTCCTGTATACACTTCTTGACGTAATATATAATATATAGTGCTATCACGCCATTGCCTTGATGAAACATTTTCAGCATTCGGATTTCGATAATTTAACCCTTGCAATTCTTTGTACACACCAGGAGGTAATATTTGTTTTTCATTTAAGGCTTTTGCTATTCGTATATATCCCATACCCTGTTTGTACATTTCAAAAATACTCTTAACAACTTCTGCCGCCGGTTGATCAATAATAAATTTATGCTTATCTTCGGGATTTAATTTATACCCATACGGTGCATAAGGACAACAATATTCACCTTTTATTTTCTTATGGTGCAGAGTTCTTCGTATGTTATCTGATAAATCCTCTAAGTACCATTCATTGATAAGTCCATTTATCTGACGTGCTTTCTTATTTCCGGCAACATTTGTATCTGCGTGGTCTATGATACTTACAAAACGTACATTCCATTCAAGAAATTTACCATGTATGTATTTCTCTATCATTTCCATATCCCTTGAAAATCTTGATTGTGTTTTACACAGAACAATGTCAACTTTTCCTTCTTCGCAGTCCTTTAACATTTGATTAAATGCAGGTCGGTTTCTGTCAGCTCCACTATAATCTTCATCGCAATAAATATTATGTATTTTCCAGCCTTGTTCAATACAATAATTTATTAACATAGATTTCTGATTTTGAATACTCTCACTCTCATCTATTGCACACCTCTTATCTCTGTCCTCATCAGACAATCTTACATATATATCTGTTAAATTTCTCATAACTGTTACCTCCTATAAATAGGTGTAACCGCTTTTGTATGTAATAATAGTATAACATACAAAAGCGGTAAGTTAAAGCTTATTTTCACAAAAATTAATGTATTTTTCAAAGCGTTCATTAAAAGATTTCTTTTGAGTTTTAAAATCACTGACTTTAAATACATTTTTAGCAATAAGCATTTCTTCTTTTTTCTTTTTCATATAAACACCTCCAAATTATTGATATGTCATTATATATTAAGTAATGTTTAAAGGCTTGGTCACATTTTAATTAGTATCATTATCAGTCAATTTTGTTTAATTCTTTTTTTACTTTTTCTAATAATACAAACAAAATTTTAATATATAAATCTAAGCAACACGAACGGCAGTTTGCAAAGCTGCTCCATAGGAATTTCACCTTCCCGGCTCCGCCCGGACTGTCATCATTGCCTGCGACGCTTTTAACGCTCCGACTGTGACTTGACAGAAGTATCATTATACCTATATAAGATTATCACTTACAGCTTGCAAATTCTGTTTTTCGGCAAGGATATTTATCGCAATATATGTTATAAAATATATGTTATAAAACATATATTATGGCGTATCTGACGTTTAGCTCCTTTATATAGGAATGTATTCGTTCACTCTTTATACTGCATATGCGTTGTCTTCAAATGCTTTCTTTGTAACTGAAAGGTCTGTCATTTATTCACAACAGGATTTCTCGTAAACTTGGTTATAATCCCGCAAAGTATCCTTCTTTCTTCTACGTTGGAATTTTCTATTAAAGTATAAAGACAGTTTTCCTCTGCTTCTGTGAGATAATTTTTATAGCTTCTGAATTCTGGCAATATGTAAATCCCACCTTGATTACCTTGTTTAGTGTAAACAGGCGCAATGCCGCTGAGATAAATTATATCCCTATGTATCGTCGATATTGAAACGCCAAATTCTGAAGCCAATTCAAATCGTGTTGACTCCTTTCTTTTTACAAGAAAATCAAGCATTCTCGCTCTACGTTCACTCACACATAATTTATCTCTCACGGCAATTCCCTCCTTTCGTTGGAAGTATATTACCTAAACCGTTCATTTTTTAAAACCTTTGAAAAAATATTTTATTTTTTTTTCATATTAGTAACCTCAAATATCAACATTTTAAACACTGATTAACATGTCAAAATATATATTTTCTTTATGTGTTGTTATACATACCATTTCCGTCAAATACAATAAAAGAGCCGAATATGTTATGTTTAACACATTCGACTCTTTTACTTTTTTTAAATTATAATACAAAAGCATAATGTCACAAAAATCAATATTTTTTATCTAAGAGAGATTAGTTGTAATAAACCAATCCCTCTTAAATATATAAAAAATCTGTAGGCTAATTTATAAATATTGTAGTTTTAATATTTGCGTATTTGATATAACATACGTCATATGTATTGTTTTAGGCTATGAAACTACTATCAGTATTTTTATATTATTTCCATATTCTTATTTGAATACAATCCTCACCAATTGACGGAACATTTGTCTTTACATAGTATGTTCCTGCATCAAGATAAACTGACATTTCAGATATTTCATTTGCTTCTTCATACGCATAAACACCGTTCTCGTTGTATACTACTGCTGAAAAATTTTTATTGGTCGGAGCATTAAACAAGAAATTCACCTCTGCTGATTCATCCAATTCAAACTTCCAGTACGTCGTTCTTTGATAGCTTTGCTTATATGTATTAAACGGAAGTTCTATTCCTTCAAACACACCCGGATTTTCCACTTCAGCATTATTTGCAGTTGTCGTCACATTTACGTTATAACTTTCAACCTCTTGCGCAGATGCTACTCCCATCATTGCCGATATAAGCAATGTTACTGATAAAACACTTGCTATTATTTTTTTCATTTTGTATTCCTCCTTCTTCTTCCACTTTTGGTTTATATCATCTAATTTTAATAAAGTTACAATAACCTGTTTTTGTAATATTATCATTTTGTCATTATTTGAAGTAGATACAACATTACCATGAGGATTTTTGATAAATCTTACTGTATCTGTTCCGTTATTAGACATAACTATACGGATTTATTCTTTGATATTAATATATACATCATTTTTCTCTGAATCTACAGTCACTGTACATCCCAATGCAGTAAATAAACGCTCTGCTGCCTCCCGATACAAATATGTATAGTCATTTACAATATCAAATCCCCCTCCCATAGACATAGGCGTCAATTTTATATTCTCATTTGTATCCACGTCTTTTACGTAAAAATATTTCCCATATCCAGGATTAGGCTCTGAAATATAACATATATACTTCTTTCCTTTATATTGCACATCAATATCTCCATTTAAATCATTCCAAATCACACTTGCTCCTAAAGATTCAAATATTGTTCTAAAAGGAAATAACATTACTGATTCACGCATAATTATATTATTTTCTTCAATATGTTTACTGTTAACATATAAATTATATGTTGACATATTGTTGTCCTCTGCCAAAGCAAAATTAGACATAACAAATGTTTCAATAAAACATAATATTGTCACTAATATTTTTTTCATAATAAATTTCCTCGTTTCAAAATAAATCCTATATTTGTTTCTCGGACTTTTAGATTATATCATTTAATTTTAATAAAGTTACAATAACCTGTTCTTTTGTTATATTATCCTTTGGTTTGAAACTTCCGTTTTCATCACCTTGCATTAATCCCAAAGCTGTAACTGCTTCTACACTTTCTATTAAATCTTTCATTTTTGTCACCTTGCATTGAAGCCTGCACTATCAAATTCTTTCTCCTGCTGTTTAACTACACACCAATGCCGTATAATCCATATGAATATACGGCATTGGTCATTCTTTGAAGTAGCTATGACATTACCATGAGGATCTTTGATAAATCTTACTGTTTGCATCATAGCTATAATTTTGCATCTCAGTGCACAATCTTATTTACAGACCATTTCTTAATATAATTTTAGTAACTGCACTTTCATCATATATAAATTCTATCCAAAACATATCATCAATTCTATATCCAAAATAATTTTCTGGCAAATCTTTTATTTCTTTATAGTATCGAAATTGTTTTTTGATTGCTTTTATATCCATATTTATGGATATATGTCTAAAACAATTTCCAAATTTATAGGACTCACTAATAACCTCAATATAATTCCACCCACAATCATCGCATACTATATTAAAACCATCTCCATAATATATTGTACTATTATATTGTACATTATAATCTTTAAAATTATCTTTTATTTGATCTATTGATAATTCTTCCCGAGTAATATTTAGTTCATTCCAAAACGTATTTTCTCTAAAAGGTTTATAGAACATATAAATGAATACAAGCATCATTGTTAAGATTATTATCATTATTATTATCATTATTTTTTTCATCATCTAATTCCTCATAATTTATCTAATGTATTTGCCTTTATAATATTTTATATAACCTACTGGATTTCTATCAGTTCCATACGTTTTAGCAATATCATGAAAGGCTGATTGGTCATTGGATAATCTAGACGAATAATTACCATTTACATTGGCGTCCCACCATCCTTTACCAAATGCAACATTTCCATCATACGCATGTACATTTCCAGAAACTATGCAAGAAAATGCACTAGCAACATTATGTCCTTTTGTATATTTACTCAAATGTCCTGCATTACAAGACAGTATATACAAATCATTAATATTTTTCTTTTTTAAATACCACAAATTTGCTATATCATCTCCTGCTCTATTCTTTCCTGTTAAACTAATTGCATTTGTTGATGAACCATCCTCAAATATCAGTGCATTTTCATGACCGTGTGCATATATAACAACCTTATTAACAGATACCGATTGTCCAATATCATAGTCATATCCCATTATATCCCACTCATAAACAAATTCATCAACAGAATTTACTTCTCTCATAATAACCCGTTCTCCCAGTCCTTCCAGGTATTTTTTCTGCCATTGTGCTTGCTTAGAAAAATCTGAATCGTGACTAGATGTGTAAAAAATATAGCTATCTAATCCATTAGGATCAATCATAATAATAGGATTATTTTCTGCATAAGCATACCAATTCAATCCATCTTTAATCGGATCTTCAGTTATAAACCTGCCACTCATACTGTCATAATACCTATTTCTCAGGTAAATCAGTCCACTTTCGCCATCAAGATATTCGCCGCAATAACCAAACGGGTCGGGTACGTCTCCCTGCCATTGATTACCAAATGCATCATAGTCCATTGTTGTTCCCATTTCGTTGAACATCGCTCCGGTTTTAGTAGTTTTACCTGCTATATTACCATGGTAGTCTTTGAGATATGATGTAACCGTTCCGTTCTGATTTGCAATATGTACACCTGTCATATCGTATGTATATGTATTAGTTATATCAGTTTTATTCTCAGCTGCAAGGTTCTGTCCATTCCATACGAAATTAGTTTTTTCACGGTTTACAGTCTTGCTCGTTCTTAGATTATTCGCATTATACGTGTAGCTTGCCTCGTTACTTCCGCTGTTGTAGTTTGCCAAGCGATTAAATGCGTCATAACGGTAAACCGAAAGTCCAGTATCCGTTGAACGTCCCGATAATACAGCATTGTTATTGTTGGAACCACCAAAATATGTTTTTTGCTTTGCTGTCATATTTCCGTTATAATCATAATAATAATGTGTTGATGAGTATGAATCAGTGTTACGATAACTGTTATATACATAACTGTTCTCATTAAGCAATCTGTTATTTAAATCATACTCATAATTTATGGTTTCTGTCTCTTCCTCGTCTCCAGGCGAAGACACCATTTTTACTCTATTTCCATACAAATCATATTCATAACTGTTAGCCACTGGGAATCCCGCTGCGTTTGTGATATTATCCGCTATCAAACGACCGGCATCATCATAATTATAATATTTTATTTTACCTTCTGCCGGATTATTGTCATACTGCATATCCACCCTATTCACTAGACCGTTTAGCAAATATTTGCACTTTGAATATGTATATACATTGTTGCCCTTTTTACTCTCCATATAAGTCATTAATCCTGCTTTATTATAGGTATAATTTGTATTAACTCCTGTGCTCAGCAACTTGTTAGTGAGATTACCGTTTGCGTCATATGTATATGATGTTACTATTCCATTATTTGTTAGAGTGGTCATTTGATTAAGTGTATTATATGCGTATTCTATTGAATTTTTTACAACATCATCCTCAACCAGCTCATACGTTTCCACATTAGAATTGGCATCATATGTATAATTCTGTACTGAACCATCATTTGATATAGAGCTTATAAGCCTTCCGAAAGGATCATAGCTATAGTTCTCCTCAACAGACTGTTCATTCGCATTAACCGATTTTGCAGACGTTACCTGTCCTATTTTGTTATAAGTATACTCTTTTGTTTCAGGAGAATTGTTAAAATATGATTTTACTAATCCATATGTGCCGTATGTGTTATACATTGTATTTGAATTTTTATCTGTCACTGATAGCAGATTTCCTGCATAATCATAGCTATTATAGGTCTCCGAAAGTCCCATTGGGTCTGTTGTCTTTGCTAAATATCCTAAATTGTTATAGCTATACTGCGTTACTGCTCCACCTGCAGGATTTTCACTATAAGCTGATAGTCCTGTAATCATCTTTGTAACACGGTTTGCAGTGTCATATTTATACTGCGTTACTGTATCTGTTTTGCCGTCATTTGTGATACTTGCCAGAAGATTTCCCATATTATCATATTTGTATTCTTCTATTTGATCTTTGTTTTCACTGCGCTTTACCGCTGTTTTTATTATATTTGAATTTTTATCATAATATGTTTTGGTTTCACCACTTACTGTATCATCAAATGGAGTTTGTACCTTTATAGCTCTACCCAATTTGTCATATTCTGTATTAACTGTATTTCCATTAGCGTCTGTCACTGAAACAGCTTGTCCTGCAAGGTCATATACAGTACTTACACTATCGCCTTTTGCATTAGTTTGCTTTGAAACTTGTCCGTCATATGTATATTCATAAGTAGTTTCATTGCCATTCGGGTCGGTTTCTTTCGTTACCCGTCCTAAATAGTCATATTCATACATTGTTGTCAGCGTCGTATCTCCAGATACACTTTCTGATTTGATTAACTGTCCATATTTATTATAGTAATCTTTCTGTGTTGCTGTAGTCAATCCTTCAGATGTTATTGTTTTTGTTATTTCTGACTGTGTAGCGTCATTGTTATACGAATAATTTTCAACATATAGAAGTTTATTGGGTAATTCATATACGCTCTTACTGGTTACCCTGTCAATAATATCATATTGGTAAACTTCATTTGTTCCTTGATTTGCATCCCTATATGTTTTTTTCGATGATAGTCTTCCAGTGGAATCATATGTATAGTCTTCAACTTTTTTATACGAAGTACCGTACTTTATATATTTTGCCTTGTTTCTGCCCAGTCCGTCTATCTCATACTTGGTAACAACTCCTGCTGCATCAGTCACAATGGTATATTTATTTGCAGTATTATACTCTATCTCCTGCGTCCCTCCGTTTGGCATATTATATGTCGTAGGACGATTAAGATCGTCATATTCAATTGTGGTTACCGTACCATATGAATCCTTTTGAGATATAGGTGAACCATAAATATTGTAGCTATATTCTGATGTTACTGCCCCTTCATTAATACCGTCTGCATTGAGAACATTTGATACATTATTTAATACTGTTCTTGTTTTTTGCGTAGTTGTTGTATATGTGTTTGATAATGTAATTATATCATCATTTTCATCAAGAACACCATCCGCATTTGTATCATCCGTCCATTGTTTAATTGCTGCGATGTTTCCTTCACTGTCATATTCATATTTCTTTTGTGCTTTTATGACGTTGCCTTGTGTTGTTTTCTCATACTGTATTGATTTTTTATCCGGCGTAAGCTCTGTCGTAATATAATAATCTACACTGTTATCTGATACTTTCTTATTGGTCGTTTTACTAACTTTACCGGTTATACTTGTCCATGTTGTATCGCTATTATTAATGGAAGAAAACTCTTTACTATGATAGTCATATGTAACGGTAGACAAACCGTCTGAAACCGAGCTTATCGCATTTGGATATCCATTTAAATATGAATATGTTACTGTATTTGACGTACCATTTTCATTTGTCACTATTGATGTAGGATTATTATTGCTATTATATGAATATGTAACTTTTTTATATGGCGATGACCCAGATATTGGCGTTGTTTTTACAGATGTTTCTAGTCCTTTATCATTATATTCTGATACAGTTTTCGTATCTGACGAATTATTTAAGCAAGTATTCGTTATATTCATACTTGAATTTGAAAATGTATATTCTCTCTGATTTTCAATATCTCCGTCAACTACATCATACGATGCTTCGACCGCATAAACTCCGCTACGAACTTTTGCATTATAATTTATCGGATACACGCATTTATATCTATATCGTGTTTCTGCTCCGGTAGGATATATAATTCTTTCTATATTGTGTCCAGTTGATATTTCAACCTGTTCTTCATCCGGATCGGGAAAATCATTTATATTGCCAGACCTAGCTTGATAATAATAGTTAAGCACTTCTGCTTCACGCGAGTCATAAACTGTACTTTCTCCCTCTTGGTTTGTAACTGTAAACCTCTTAACCTCTTTAGGTTTTAACGGGCTATCGTTGTCTACTGTCGAAGCCGGAAGCATCTTTGTTGTATATGTAATTGTTTTTGTTTCTGCTGATAAATCATCATAATATGAAATCTGCTTTCCTCCTGTAATGGAAGCAATGTTGATTTCTCTGCCATATGTATCAATAATTTTAGTTATTTGTCCAAAATTATCTCCATATTCATATCTTATCATATTGCCATATTCATCTTCTACAGCTATTATATATATCTTGTGTTTTGCTGAAGGTTTTTCACCATATTTCACACCTGAATCATACAAATAATATGTTAATCCCGTGCTGTCATATATAACAAAGTTATATTCTGGTCCATTTTCATATAATGTTTTAGAATCATATAGGCTTTCAATATGTAGATATTTATTATCATCCAGTGTGTATGATGATGTATATGTAGACGGAGTTGTACCGTCCTTATATTTCACATATTTTCCATTCCCTTCAAATGTATATACACTGCCATTAATATCTCTAAAAGCTCCTACATATTCCTCGCTATACGTTTTTTTGGTTTTTGCGTCATTTGTTTCATTATAGTACTTGTATATATATGCTTCCGGCAGCAGTAAATTCCAGTCGCCTCCTAAATATCCATTATTATTTAGTATCTTTCGTGATTCTAACGCATACTTTGTAGCTTCTTCGTATTTTTCTGTCACCATAAATCTGGATATACTGCTATCATACTCATATCTATCATACGATGTATCATCTGTAAGTTGATTTTTAATATATTCAAAATCATAATAATGTATTACTTTTCCATCCTTTGTATAGGATTTCAAACTTTTTTCATTCAAATCTTTTATGTAGCCCCCATTATACATATAAGTATACATTTGATCTTCAGACAAAAAAGCTACATATAATGTTGTATTAGTTGTCGTATTGGTGAAACCATAAATATACCTATAATGTCTTACATCGTAATAATAATTTGATCCATCATCATTGTAATCTCTGTAATAACTATATGCTTCATTATAATCTTGATTATCATACTTTCTTTTAATCACTACGTCAAGGCCATTTTTGCCAGGTAATGTTAAATCCGTCTCTTCAATAACTAATCTATTTGTATTTCCACTTACTTTTTGCCCATCCTCCTTTTTTTCATATGGTTTCAAATAATCATCACCAAACATTTTACCATACATTGATTTCCACATGGAGCTATCGCTACTGTCCAAACTAAATAATGAAGTATCACCTGGTTCAGGTATTTCTACAGGAATCAAGTTCTCGCTATCTTCCGGAAACTCAAACATATTCTCTACCGTTTCTTCATGTATAATAGGTTCATATTCAATAGATTCATAAGTCTGTTCCGGATTATCTTCAGATAGCACTTCGCCAATTTCAACAGGAGAAACATCTTCGCTCGTACCGACATTCTCCAAATTCCATGGTATATTCACTTCACCGTCCGATGATATACTTGTGTTTTCAGCAAACACAGTAATAGAACTACTAATCAATAACGAAACCGTTAATAAGATACTTATTACTTTATTCATATCTACACCCTCCTTTACTCTTGTACCATACTATATTTTATTGTTCTTTGTCCCGATGCATTTGCTTTAAGTATTACGGCATTTACTGACTTTGTTACTGCTTCCTGACCTGATAAAGATTCCGTACATTCAAATGAAATCCCGCTTGAATTATTTTCAGTTATTACAACTTCAGCTCCGTCGACAATTCCATTTGTGTCTTTATCTGCCGTCATAGCACAACCATCTGTAACCGTAAAAGCACCATCAGGGTATTCCAATTTAAAAGTATAACCTTCAAAAGACACCATATTATTTACATTAATGAAAAGCATGTATTCTCTGCCTGCTTCCGCATTAAATGTAATAGAATTTCCATTTGTTGTATCCGTGCTATTTATTGTGCCGTCGCCTACCGAATAATCTCCGTAATATACCGAATATTTATTGACTGTTTCCAAATATTTTTTTGATACCGTGTTGTATCCCCCTATGGAGTACAAATATCCGTTATATATAATATATTGAGAATATTTACATGCGGAAGGTGAATTTGTAAACACAACATCAGCAAGTGAAATATCTCCGTCACTAACCGTCATTTCTCGTGTATCATATGCATTGTTGTTCCTGTCCCAAGCAAAAATTAAAGCTTTATCTTCACCCCAAGCAATCGAGATTCCATCATATCCATCACCAATAATCTCCTGCTCTTCCTTCAAATTATTTGATGAGTAAACATCAACACCGGCATAATTATAATTTTTATCTATACCACCATATATACACACATATCCATCGATATACTGTGCATGAGCTCCTGTGCGTATCATTGTTTCAGAAAATCCTGTTGTTACCATATGCCATAAATTATCTGTAAAATCATAATATTCATAGCTATCTGCAAAGCCGTTGTCATTTCTTCCTCCAAATACATATATTTTATTATTCATACACAAAGTCGTCGGCTGATCTCTTTCTTCATTCATTGATTCCAAAGAGTCCCATGAATTTGCAGATACATCATATACCTGAACTGTATTTGAATAACCCGAGCTACTGTACCCACCTATAATATATATCTTTGAATTGTATGCCACAACTCCAAATCCCTTTACTTCGTTCGGGATTTCTGTTATCATCTGCCATGCATTATCTGCCACATTATATTTTTCTACAGTTCTTAAATATCCGTTGTTTCCCATTCCACCTATGGCATACATGTTTCCATTAATCGACACAAGCTCACAATCAGTCCGCGAAGTACCCATATTTGCAGCTGCTTGCCATGTATCAGATGAATCGTTATCCAAGCTCATGATTTCTGTAGCTGCATCTTCTCCTGCTTCCAAGCAATCATATTCTTTCTCGCTGTTAGATGCAGGGATATCCTGACTTTCATCCGAATTTATATTCGATTTATCAATCTCTCTTTCCTGTATATCTTCTTCCAAAGCATTATTTTCAATAAGCTCGACAGACATAACTGCTTCTTCCGTTGTTTTGGGAGTATTTGTCTCCGCATTAACTGCTATAGAAGATAATAATATAACTGCACTTAAAATTAAACCTAAATACTTTTTCATCAGTTTTCCCCCTCGTATAATATCTTTATAGATATATTTTTATATTCAAAATATCAATCGGTTTGGTAAACCTATGATATAATTGACTTGGTGTCAATCAGGTAATAGTTCTTTGTCCCCCTGTTGAACCATTGCGGTTGCTTCATAATAAGTCTGTTCCCCTGATATGGAAGTTAACTTCAAACCGGCTGGCTGTTTTCTTAAGCTTCGGGACAACCATTTAGCAGTGTGGTTTCGCATCTGTCCTTCTTAAGTTAGATTCTTATATGCGAGGGTGTTGATGCTCCATAATCATGGGTTTTACCAAACCGATTGAACACTTAAAATTTTAA